>Ga0129306_1001575_pt1 | contig 24851 bp, 18 predicted proteins | sample P827metagenome_FD_94438 | JGI IMG/M metagenome (GOLD analysis project Ga0129306, IMG submission 94438) | Capybara group fecal microbial communities from Wisconsin, USA - P827 metagenome | ecosystem: Host-associated > Mammals > Digestive system > Large intestine > Fecal | place: USA: Wisconsin... | reverse complement strand
GGGACCAACTCCGTCATATGTACAATATATGTACAATACTTGTACAATATTTGTACGTTTACAATTGTACATATATTGTACAAGTATTGTACATATATTGTACAACGACCGGAGTTGGTATGGCGAAAGTGTGGTGGGGTCTGGGTGGGTTTCCGGACGGATGATGAGGGGTGCGGGCGGCGTCGGCGGATAAAGAAAAAGCCCGCCTTGTGGCGAGCCTTTTTAACAGCTTTTTATAAAAGGATTAAGTTTCCGTTTTTAGAGGTAAGCGATGAGGTGCTTGCTCTTCGAGCTGGATTTGAGGCGCTTGAGGCCTTTTTCCTTGATTTGGCGCACGCGTTCGCGTGTGAGGCCGAATTTCATTGCTATTTCGTCGAGGCTGAGTGCGTGGGGTATGCCGATGCCGAAGTACATACGTATGACGTCGCGCTCGTATTCGGTGAGCGACGAGAGTGCACGCTCGATTTCGAGCGAGAGCGACTCTTGCATCAATGCGTCGTCGGTGGCAGGTGTGTCCTCGTTAGGCAGCACGTCGACAAAGTTTACGTCCTCGTCGGCCACGAGAGGCGCGTCGATGGATATGTGGCGGCCCGAGATGCCGAGTATGGCTTTGATTTTATCTTCCGGTATGTCAAGTATTTCAGCCAGTTCCTCTTCCGATGGCGGGCGTTCGAGTTTCTGTTCGAGCTTGGAAATTTCTTTCTTTAGTTTGTTGAGTGCTCCGAGCTGGTTGGAGGGCAGACGCACGATGCGCGAGTTCTCGGCGATGGCCTGCAGAATCGACTGGCGTATCCACCACACGGCGTAGGAGATGAACTTGAAGCCTCGTGTCTCGTCGAAGCGTTTGGCTGCTTTGATGAGTCCCACGTTGCCCTCGTTGATGAGGTCGGGGAGGCTGAGGCCCTGGTTCTGGTATTGTTTTGCGACAGAGACCACAAATCGCAGGTTGGCCTTTGTGAGGCGGTCGAGGGCTGCCTGGTCGCCGGCCTTGATGCGCTGTGCCAGCTGCACCTCCTCCTCGGGGGTGAGGAGCTCCTCGCTGCAGATGTCCTGCAGGTATTTGTCGAGCGATTTGATGTCGCGGTTGGTGATGGAGTGGGTAATCTTTAACTGTCTCATATATGATAAATGCGTTTTTAATCAGTTTCTGTTGTGCCATAGTGTGTTATAAGGTGCCACAATATGACATTTGTTCTCATTAACGAGAAATTTCAAAAAAAGTTTCATTAGAATGAAAAAAAATATTTCTGTTCGGCTTTTTTTTCTTATCTTTGCAGTCGTTTACGGCGTGTGTACATTGCCTTTTGAGGGCGTTGTGCGGACGTGTAACGATATGTGATAGAGATGTTTCTGTCTGCGTTGTTTGAACGCTGGCGGGACGGTGCGGAGGTGTATTTTTGAAAATAATAAAAAATATAATAAAGATTTATGTTCGAGAATATCAGCAGTAAGATTGAAAAGGCGTTGCACACGCTGCGCGGCAAGGGCTCGATTACCGATATCAATATCGCCGAGACCGTCAAGGAGGTGCGCAAGGCCTTGTTGGATGCCGACGTGAGCTATCCTATAGCCAAGGAGTTTACCGACCGTGTGAAGCAGGAGGCTCTGGGTCGCAATGTTATCCAGTCGATCGAGCCTGGCCAGTTGATGGTCAAGATTGTGCACGAGGAGCTGACGAAGCTGATGGGCAGCGAAGCTGTGGACATCAACATCAAGGGTGCTCCGGCGGTGATTTTGATTGCCGGCCTGCAGGGTTCCGGTAAGACTACCTTCAGCGCCAAGCTTGCCTATCACCTGAAGAACAAGCGTGGTCGCAACGTGATGCTGGTGGCTGGCGACGTTTACCGTCCGGCAGCTATCAACCAGTTGCAGGTGCTTGGCGAGCAGGTGGGCGTGCCGGTCTTTGCGCAGCTGGGTGTCAACGACCCTGTGAAGATTGCCAACGATGCTCTGCAGGAAGCCCGTATGAAAGGTGTGCAGGTGGTGATTGTCGATACCGCCGGCCGCTTGGCTGTCGACGAGCAGATGATGGACGAGATAGCAAGCCTGAAGGAGTCGCTGAAGCCGCAAGAGACACTTTTTGTGGTTGACTCGATGACCGGCCAGGACGCGGTGAACACCGCCAAGGCCTTCAACGACCGCATTGACTATGACGGCGTCGTGCTGACCAAGTTGGACGGCGACACCCGCGGCGGTGCGGCGTTGACCATACGCTACACGGTGCAGAAGCCAATCAAGTTTGTCGGTATCGGCGAGAAGATGGACGCCCTTGATGTGTTCCATCCCGACCGTATGGCCAACCGCATACTTGGTATGGGCGATGTCGTTTCGCTGGTGGAACGCGCCCAGGAGCAGTACGACGAAGAGGAGGCACGCAAGATACAGAAGCGACTTGTCCGCAACGAATATAACTATGATGACTTCCTTGCCCAGATTGCACAGGTGAAGAAGATGGGCAATATGAAGGACCTGCTGGGTATGATTCCGGGAATGAGCAAGTTGACCAAGGATGTGGAGATTGGCGACGATGCCTTTGTACCTATCGAGAGCATTATCGGTTCGATGACTCCCTATGAGCGCCGCAACCCAAGCTGCTTGAACGGCAGCCGCAAACAGCGCATTGCCGCCGGCAGCGGCCGCACCATTCAGGAGGTGAATCGACTGGTGAAGCAGTTTGAGGACACGCGCAAGATGATGAAAGCCGTGTCGACCAAAGGCGGCAAACTGCCGATGCCCCGCCGAAGAAGATGAACGGAGAATTAAGAATTAAAAATTAAGAATTAAGAGGGCGTACGCCCCCGCCCTAAAGGGTTCACCCTCTAACGATAGAGGGGAAATGAATAGAAAACGGAAAGCTGAAAACGGAAAGCTGAAAACGGAAAGCTGAAAGTAGAAAACTAAAAGCTGAAACTGAAATAATAAATACGATCTTGTACGGGCGTACCCCCGTGTACGCCCCACCACCACCCACCTTTACCCCCTTCCAACCCTAAAACCCTAAAACCCTAAAACCCTTCCAACCCTAAAACCCTTAAACCCTTAAACCCTTAAACCCTTTCAACCCTAAAACCCTTAAAACCCTTTCAACCCTAAAAACCTTTTAAACCTTTTAACCCTTTTAACCCCAAAACAATGTATCAGTTACTTGATGGAAAACAGACTTCCATAGCTATCAAAGACCAAATAGCCAATGAGGTGCGTTCGTTTACTGCCAAAGGTATCCGTCCGCCGCACCTGGCAGCCATTCTTGTAGGCGACGACGGCGCCAGCCAGACATACGTTGCCAACAAGGAGAAATCGTCGCACGAGGTAGGCTTCACCTCCTCGGTTTACCGCTATTCGGCCAACACCTCGGAAGAGGAACTGCTGAAAGCTATAGAATTCCTTAACAACGATGACGACATAGACGGCTTTATTGTCCAGTTGCCTTTGCCGAAGCAGATCAACGAGCAGAAGGTTATCGATGCCATCTCGCCCGAGAAGGATGTGGACGGCTTTACGCCTATCAACATCGGCCGTATGGTGCTTGGCGAGGATGCCTTCCTGCCGGCAACGCCGATGGGAGTGTGCTCGATATTGGAGCACTACAATATTGAGACCGAGGGCAAGCACTGTGTGGTTCTGGGCCGCAGCAATATTGTGGGTACGCCTGTAGCCAACCTGCTGTCGCGCAACAAGAAAGGCGCCAACTGCACGGTGACGCTCTGCCACAGCCGCACCAAGAACCTGGCCGAACTGACACGCCAAGCCGACATACTCGTTGTGGCTATCGGCAAGCCCGAGTTCGTGACTGCCGATATGGTCAAGGACGGCGTTGTGCTGGTCGATGTGGGCATACACCGCATTCCCGACGAGAGCAAGAAGAGCGGCTATCGCATCATCGGTGACGTGAAGCACAGCGAGGTCGACGCCAAGTGCAGCTGGGTGACACCGGTGCCCGGCGGCGTTGGACCGCTGACCATCGTGTCGCTGCTGCAGAACACGATGAAGGCTTACAAGAAAAGATTCAATCTCTAATCTGTATTCAATGAAAACCATTGTTGTAGTCCCTTGTTACAATGAGTCGAAGCGCCTGCGGCAGGATGACTTCCTGCACTATGTGGAGCAGAATGACGACGTGGCGTTTCTGTTTGCCAACGACGGCAGCAGGGACAATACGCTGGAGGTACTGCAGGAGTTGACGGCAAAGCACGAGCGGCTGCTGATGCTCGACATACAGCCCAACGGCGGCAAGGCCGAGGCTGTGAGGAAAGGAATGCTCTATGCCGCCGAGCAGTACAAACCTGACTATATTGCCTTCTGGGATGCCGATCTTGCCACCCCGCTGGAGGAGATAGAACCTATGGTTAAGTGGGCCGACAAGGGCTATGACGCTGTTATGGGACTGCGGCTGATGCGCTTGGGTGCCAAGGTGAGACGCAAGACTATGCGCCATTATTTAGGGCGTTGCTTCGCTACGGTCGCGTCGATGATGCTTAAGCTTCCAGTATATGACACGCAGTGCGGCTCGAAACTGTTCAGAAGGGAAGTGGTGGAAGCCATTTTCCAAGAGCAGTTCATTACACGGTGGCTGTTCGACGTGGAGCTGCTGGCGCGCTACAAGCAGCGTTACGGCGTGGAGCAAGCTATACAGAAGATTTATGAGTATCCGCTGTTCCAGTGGGAGGATGTCGACGGATCGCAGCTGAAGAGTCGCGATTTCTTCAAGGCACCGCTGGAGCTGATGAAGATTAGAAAAAGATACAAAAACAAGAATTAAGTATGAAAAAGCTATTTTCAGAGAACAAAAGTAACGTTTGGTTCTGGCTTTTTGTGGGACTGGCGGCAGTGCTGCTGATAGCAATGCCCCTGATGAGCCTTGATGCCGGCAACAGCGGCGACGAGGATAAGTTCCAGATACCGCAAGGCAGGTTCGTGATGGACTATTACCATTCGGACGGACAGGACACTACCTGTATGAAGGACGTGGTGAACCTGAACGGCAAGGATCAGAACTGGAATCTGAAATACTATGGCTGCTCGTTCGATGTCGTCACGGAGTGGATTAACCAGACTTTCGGCATTGATGACATAGCACGCACGCGCCACATCTGCAATTCGTTGCTGGGCTGGCTCATTGTGCTGTTCGGCGGTCTGATAGCATACCGTATGGGCGGCTGGCGCGCCGGAGTGTTCGCTATGCTTCTGCTGTTCTTCTCGCCGCGACTGCTGGGCCATTCGTTCAACAATCCGAAGGATATACCTATGGCTGCCGGCGTGGTGATGAGCATCTACTATATAATGATGTTCTTCCGCCAGATTGCGCCGCAGATTGTGCAAGGGGCTGCAGCCAAGGGCAAGAAGGCAACGGCACAAGTGGCTTATCCTCAGCAAGCATTCTCGGACAAGGCGACGCGCAATATGGCAATATTCCTTATTGTCATTTCATTGCCGCTGCTGTTCAAGACGGCTGGTGTGGTGTGGACGGTGCTGATAGTGGCGCTGTTTGTGGTGGCTATGATGCTGAAGAACACGCCTAAGTTCAATCCGTTGACGCTGTTTATGCTGGCGTTGTCGCTGGCGTTGGGCGTGAGCAACCGTATAGGTGCACTTATTGTGGTCGGATATATGGGACTATGGGGCTTGCTGTGGCTGATTCGCTATGGCCGCTATGTGGGCGGGGCCACCGTTGGCAAGGCTGTTGTCGCTGCCGTTGCGGTGTGCTTGGCTGGATTCTTTTCCGGTCTTCTGCTGTGGCCTTATGCGATGCAGGACCCGGTGCATAACAGTATAGAGAGCTTTAAGTTGATGTCGCAGTTCGACGTGCAGTTGCGTCAGCTTTTCGAAGGCACGATGGTGATGTCGAGCAATCTGCCGTGGTATTACACTCCCAAGTTTATGCTGATGACAATCCCGTTGGCGGTTATGATTGGCTGGCTGCTGTATCCCTTCTTCGGCGCTTTCAAGAAAGAGCGTCGCATCGACAGCATAATGATTTATTTCTGCTTCCTGTTCCCTGTGGTGTGGATTGTCGTGACGGGTGCCAATGTCTATGGTGGCTGGCGCCATTCGCTGTTTACATACCCGCCGATGGCCATAGCTGCTGGCTTGGGCTTTGATGCCTTTGCTGCGTGGTGTGGACGCAAGAGCGGCAAGCGCATCGTTGAGACCGTTGTCTCGCTGGTGCCTGTCCTGCTGCTGGTGCCTCCTGCACTGCATACGGTCCGCAACCATCCGTATGAGTATGTCTATTTCAACGAGCTTGAAGGTGGCGTGAAGAATGCTTTCGGTAATTATGAGCTTGACTACTATTATCATACGATGCGTGAGGCTACGGAATGGGTTGTTGCCAACGCCGAGCCTAAATCCGACGGAGAGAAGACCTTGGTGGGCTCGTGGCACGTGGAGTCGACACGCTATTTCCTGCGCAACGATTCCGCACGCTTTGCCACGCGTTTTGTCCGCTGGGCACAGCGCTATGAATATGAATGGGATTACCTTGTGTTTCCGATTACCGGCATTTCTGGCGAATATTTGTTGGGAAATGATTTTCCGCCGCAGGATTGCGTGCATACAGTCGATGTCGACGGCAAACCGATTGCGCTGGTGCTGAAACGTCAGACGATGGACGATTACAATGCTGTGCAGCTGATGCGTGCCGGTAATGTGGACAGCGCTGTTGTGCTTTTTAACAGGGTCTTGCAGCAGATGCCAAACAATGAGACCGCTTTGTCGAACCTTGCCAACATCTACCTGCAGCAAGGAAATGCAGAAAAGGCTGTTGAGTGCTGCAACAGGATGCTTGCCATAGAGCCCAACAATCCTCAGGCTAACCAGATGCTGGTATATGCCTATCTTAATAGCGGACGCCAGCAAGAGGCTGCTTCGCTGCTTGACAAAATCAAGGCCAAAGGACAGGAAGCCTTTGCGTTCTCGCTAACGGCAAGGCTTTATGCCCAGCAAGGGAATGTCGGTGGCGCTTTGAACGAGATTAATGCTATGCTTGACCGAGGACTTATGGATCAGGAGGCGCTGAATCTTTATGTCCAGCTTCGGATGTCGCAGGGCAGCGACCAAAACGCTGCGGTGTATGGCTTCTATTCTGCCTACGCCAACGGACTGGAAAAGAATGGCGACAAGAAGGCTGCAGAACAGCTGCGCAAACAAATGAACGGTGGTAGATGAAGAAACTTTGGATTGCCATAGTGAAACTCTTTGGATGGAAGTTTGACCTTCCACCTGCCGATGACTTGAAGCGGTTGCATCATTGTGTCCTTATCGAGGCTCCGCATACGAGCATCTATGACTTCTTGCTTGGTGCCGCTTGCGTGTGGAGAATGGGGTTGAACGCCAGGTTTTTCATAAAAAAGGAATTCTTCGTTTTCCCGTTGCGCCATTTCCTGAAATGGAGCGGAGCTTTACCTATCGATCGTGGCAACAAGAATAACCATATGGTGGACAAGGCTGTTGAGGCTTTCGGAAAGAATGATGATTTCACTGTAATCATTACTCCGGAAGGCACGCGCAAGCAAGTCAAGCGCTTCAAACGTGGCTTCTATGAGATTGCAACCAACGCCAATGTGCCGATAGCTATTACTTATATCAACTACAAAACCCGTCATATGGGTGTGGGACCTCTGATTATGCCTTCGGGCGATTTTGACGCTGATATGTGTATTATTCTGGATTTCTACTCCAATGTGGCACCCCGTAATGACAAGGGATGGAATATTGAACTGCTAAAGTCAACTTATAGAGAAAAATAATTGTTTAAGATATGAATAAAGTAAGACGAATTTATGTTGAGAAAAAGCCTGCTTACAGCATCAAGGCTAAAGAACTGCAGAGCGAAATGCTCAACTACCTCAACATTCAGGCCGACAAAGTGCGTGTCCTGATACGTTATGATATTGAAAATCTTTCGGACGAAACTTTCCAGACGGCGCTGACTGCAGTGTTCAGCGAACCGCCTGTGGATAACGTGTATCTTGAAGAGTTTCCGCACAGTGCCGATGACTTCTGCTTTACGGTGGAGTACCTCCCAGGACAGTTCGACCAGCGTGCCGACAGTGCCGAGCAGTGCGTCTGTTTGCTTAACGATGCCGAACAACCGATTATCAAAAGCGCTACAACGTATGTCATAAGTGGCAAACTGACTGAGGAGCAGCGTCAGGCAGTGGTGAAACATTGCGTCAACCCGGTCGACAGCCGTGTCACTGACGAGCCAAAGCCCGCCACGCTCGAGGACCATTTTGACGAGCCGGCAGACGTGATTGTCTTTGACGGCTTTGCGAATATGGCAGAAGACAAACTGCGAGAGCTATACGACAGTCTCGGCCTTGCAATGACATTCGCTGACTTTAAGCATATACAGCGTTATTTCCACGATGAGGAACATCGCGACCCGACGATGACCGAAATACGTGTGTTGGACACCTATTGGAGCGATCATTGCCGCCATACCACTTTTGCCACCGAGCTGAAGGACGTACATTTCGACGACGGTTTCTACCGTCCGCTCATCGAAGGCGCTTTCCAGCAGTATCTGGCTGACCACAAGGAGCAGTATGTCGGACGCAATGACAAATTCGTTTGCCTGATGGATATTGGAACCTTGGCAGGCAAACGCTTGAAGAAGATGGGCTACCTCAACGACCAGGAACCCAGTGATGAGATCAATGCTTGCTCGATAGTAGTGCCTGTCACCATTGACGGGGTAGAGGAAGAGTGGCTCATCAACTTCAAGAACGAGACGCACAACCACCCGACCGAGATTGAGCCTTTCGGTGGTGCCGCCACCTGCCTTGGAGGCTGTATCCGCGACCCGCTTTCTGGACGTACTTACGTCTATCAGGCAATGCGCGTCACCGGTGCTGCCGACCCCACCAAACCTCTGAATGAAACCTTGCCAGGCAAGTTGCCGCAACGTAAGATTGTTACTACTGCCGCTCGCGGATATAGCAGCTATGGCAACCAAATAGGCCTTGCTACGGGTCTTGTGAACGAGATTTACCATCCGGGCTATGTGGCTAAGCGTATGGAGATAGGTGCCGTTATTGCTGCGGCTCCGCGTCGTGCTGTGAAGCGTCTCAACTCAGATCCTGGCGATGTCATCATCTTACTGGGTGGCCGCACCGGTCGTGACGGCATTGGAGGTGCTACGGGTGCCTCGAAGAGCCATACTACCAAGAGCCTCACCACCTGCGGTGCAGAAGTTCAGAAGGGTAATGCACCAACGGAACGCAAAATACAGCGTCTGTTCCGCCGCGAAGAGGTCTCGTCGCTTATCAAGAAATGTAACGACTTCGGTGCCGGTGGCGTGAGCGTGGCTATCGGAGAATTGGCCGACGGTCTTCAGATCAACCTCGACCGCGTTCCAAAGAAATATGCCGGTCTTGACGGTACTGAACTGGCCATCAGTGAAAGCCAGGAGCGTATGGCTGTAGTGGTCGACCCGAAGGACGTCGACCAGATGCTGAAATATGCCAACGAGGAGAACCTTGAAGCTACGGTGGTTGCAACCGTTACCGAGAATCCACGTATGGTCATCAGCTGGCGCGGCAAAGAGATTGTCAACCTCAGCCGTCGCTTCATCGACACCAACGGTGCCCACCAGGAAACCACGGTCAGCGTAAGTATGCCCAAAGAGTCTGTTAAAACAGAAGTTGCTGCTGATGCCGATATTAAAGAGCTTTGGCTCAAGACCCTCTCCGACCTCAACGTCTGCTCGCAGAAAGGTCTTGTAGAGATGTTCGACAGTTCAATCGGTGCCGGCAGCGTGGTGATGCCCTATGGAGGCAAGTACCAGTTGACACCGACGCAGAGTATGGTTGGCAAACTGCCGTTGCTCGATGGCAAGTGCGACACTGTCACTATAATGTCATACGGTATGGACCCCTACCAGACAAGTTGGAGCCCCTTCCACGGCGCTGTCTACGCTGTGCTTAGCAGTGTGGCCAAGATTGCTGCCGCCGGCGGCGATGCCAGCAAGGTGCGCCTCACCTTCCAGGAGTATTTCAAGAAGCTGGGCAACGCTCCCTACCGTTGGGGTGAGCCATTCGCAGCACTCCTCGGTGCCTACAACGCCCAAATGGGTCTTAAGCTGCCCGCCATCGGCGGCAAAGACTCTATGAGCGGTACCTTCAACAATATTGATGTTCCTCCGACCTTCTGCAGCTTTGCAGTGGGTATCAGCGATCTGAAGCACGTCGTAACACCTGAACTGAAAATGGCTGGCAACAAACTCGTGTTGCTTGACATAAAAGAAAAAGAGTTCGGAATGCCCGATTACGAAGATGCATTAAGCCAGTACGCTGCTTTGTATAAAGCCATAGAAGCTGGCTTGGTTAAGAGCACTTATGCTCTTGGCTTTGGTGGCATCATTGAGTCTGTCAGCAAGATGGCCTTCGGCAACAAGCTGGGCGTTAAGCTTACAGCCTCTGCCGACCTAACCGCTAAACACTATGGTTGGATCGTTGTTGAGGTGTCCAACGCCAACGGCCTTCCTTTCCATTGCACCGAAATAGGTGAAGTCACAGCTGATCCATTCTTTGAATGCAAAGGAGAAAAGATTGCTCTTGAAGAAGCTCTCGCTGCTTGGCAGAAGTCCCTCGAAGGTGTATTCCCGACGCGTTCCAACGAGGAACAGAAGGGTGATGTGAAAGTGGAAAGCAAACTCTACAAGGCCGATAATCCACTAACGCATTCCAACATTCCCGCATTAATGCATACAGCCAAGCCTCACGTTTTCATCCCTGCCTTCCCTGGCACCAACTGCGAATACGACTCGGCTCGCGCCTTCAACCGCGCCGGTGCCGAGAGCGAGATTATCGTCTTCCGCAACCAGAACGGCCAGCAGATTCGTGAGAGCGTGGACGCCTACGTCGACGCCATCAAGCGCAGCCAGATAATAATGCTCCCAGGCGGCTTCAGCGCCGGCGACGAGCCTGAAGGCAGCGCCAAATTCATTACCAGTGTCTTCCGCAACCCGAAGATTGCCGACGCGGTAATGGAGCTTCTCAACAAGCGCGACGGACTTATGCTGGGCATCTGCAACGGCTTCCAGGCTTTGGTGAAACTCGGCCTCGTGCCCTACGGCGAAATCCGTCCGCAGGCTGCCGATGCACCTACGCTGACCTTCAATACCATCGGCCGTCACCAGAGCAAGATGGCCTACACGCGCGTTACCAGCAACCTCAGCCCGTGGCTGCGCAAGGCCGAGCTGGGTGCCACATACGTCATCCCCATCTCGCACGGTGAGGGCCGCTTTGTGGCTCCGCAGGAGTGGATCGACCGCCTCTTCGCGAATGGTCAGGTTGCCACACAGTACGTCGACCTCAACGGCACCCCCACGATGGACGAGGAGTATAATATGAATGGCAGTTATATGGCCATCGAGGGTATTACAAGCCCTGACGGACGCGTGTTCGGCAAGATGGGCCATAGCGAGCGTCGCAGCAAGGGCAGTGCCCTGAACATCTATGGCAACGACGACCAGCTTATATTTGAAAGTGGCGTAGCCTACTTTAAATAAAAGACTGTCCGATAGAATTGGGATGCTGGCCAAACACCAGCGTCCCTTTTTTAATTAATATGTAATATGAAATACTATATTGTCGATGCCTTTGCCTCTCGTCCCTTTGGCGGCAATCCCGCAGGGGTCGTGCTGCTGGACGGTGCTGCTTTTCCTGACGAAAGTCTGATGTTGCAGGTCGCTGCCGAGTTGCGCTACTCCGAGACGGCCTTTGTCAGAAAGCATAGCGACACTGAATACACGGTGCGCTACTTCACCCCTCGGGCCGAAGTCGAGCTTTGTGGCCACGCCACCATAGCTACATTCTCTCTGCTCCATAGTGAATTAGGCGTTGAGGGGCATTGTCTGTGCCACACGTTGGCAGGCGACCTGAGCATTGAAGTCGGCGAACAGGTGATGATGCAGATGGCAGCGCCGCGCATTGTGGAAACCATTGGCAATACAGCAGACATCTATCGGGCCGTCGGCCTTCCGGACTACACACCTTCGTTGCCGGTTCAGATTGCCTATTCGGGATTGTCGGACATAATGCTGCCAATCCCCGATGTCGCAACGCTCGATGGACTTCAGCCGGATATGGGTGCAATTACAGCGCTTACACGTCGACTCAATGCCGTGAGTGTTCACGCCTTTGCCTTCGCTGACGATGGCTATACTGCCCACGTGCGCGACTTCGCACCGCTATATGACATACCCGAAGAGTCGGCCACAGGCACCGCCAACGCCGCTCTAACCTATTATCTGCAGCAGCAGAACCGCATCCCGCTTGTCGGTGACTTCCGCTTTCTGCAAGGCGAGGCTATGGGACGACCCTCGGTTGTCGCCACCCGCATAACGGATGACGGAACAGTCTATGTCGGCGGCAGCGCCGCAATTGTTGCAAGAGGAGAACTAATGATATGAAAGAGAATTCAACAGCCAATTGCGCTGTGCCGGCAAAGCGAATCGAGGTGGTTGCCGCCATCATCCGTCGGGGAGAAGGAATCTTCGCCACACAGCGCGGTTATGGCGAGTGGAAGGATTGGTGGGAGTTCCCGGGCGGAAAAATGGAGCTTGGCGAGACGCCGGAGGAGGCGCTGAAAAGAGAAATCCGCGAAGAACTGTCTACCGAAATCAATGTCGACAAGCTTCTCTGCACGGTGGAGTACGACTATCCGGCCTTTCATCTTACAATGCATTGCTATCTCTGCTCGTTGCTGACCGATGCTCTCCATCTGAACGAGCACGAGGCTGCCTGCTGGCTGACGAAAGACAAACTGGATAGCGTCCGCTGGTTGCCGGCTGATTTGCAGGTGATTGAAAAACTGAAAAATGAGTATCTTTGCAAACACTAACGCCTTGCAATTGTAAGGCATAAACTTATAGAACCAAACACTTTAAGAAACTATGGATAGAAATAAAAAGATTATTCGTGTAAGCATCGTGGGTATCCTGGCCAACGTCCTGTTGGCAGCATTCAAGGCATTGGTGGGACTTCTGTCCGGCGCCATTGCTATCTTGATGGATGCCGTGAACAACTTGAGCGACGCTCTGTCGTCGGTTATTACCATAGTCGGTACCAAGTTGTCTGCACGCCCGGCCGACCAGAAACACCCTTTCGGCCACGGTCGTGTCGAATATCTCAGCGCTATCGTCATCTCGCTGATTGTCATCGCTGCCGGCGTGACTTCGCTGGTCGAGTCGGTTAAGAAAATCATTAACCCGACCACACCATCCTACACGACTTTGACCCTTGTCGTCATCATCGTGGCCATAGCTGTGAAACTGGTGCTCGGTATGTTCGTCAAAGGTCAGGGAAAGGCGCTGAAGAGCGATGCCCTCATTGCCAGCGGTGCCGACGCTTTGTTCGATGCCATCGTGACCCTCTCCACGCTTGTCTCGGCAGGCATTATGCTGATATGGAACGTGAATCTTGACGGCATCTTCGGCACCGTCATCTCGTTGGTCATCGTCAAGGCTGGCGTTGAAATGCTGGCATCGCCGCTGGGCGAGCTGCTTGGCACCCGTATTTCGCCAGAGTTTGCGCAACAGCTCAAGGATAAAGCCCTCTCGTTCGAAGGCGTCTACGGCGTATACGATATCATTGTGAACAACTATGGCCCCAACACCCTAATCGGCTCGCTGCACATCAGCGTGGCCGAGAACGCCACGGCTCGCGAACTGCACCTGCTAACACGCAGTATGTCTGAAGCCTTCTATCGCGACTTCGGCATCATTATGACCATCGGCATCTACGCTGTCTACACGGGCGACACTCCGATGGCTCGCCTGCAAAAGGCTGTGGTGCAAGCGTCCAACGACCACCCGGGGGTTGCACAGGCCCACGCCTTCTACTATTATGCCGAGAAAAACCTGATAACCATCGACTTGGTGCCCGACGACAGCGTTAAGGACATCGCCGCCTTTGCCGACACGATGAACAAATTCCTGCACGAGCAATTCCCCGAATACCAGTTCTTCGTGGTCGTGGATTTCAACTACAGTTAACCTCAATGTCCGCTATTGTCAGGACTACGGCAGGCCTGCCGTGGAGCTATAGGACTTGATATGTGGCTGGTTGTGAAATAACTACTGCAGCTCTTTCCTTATCTTCCACTGGTCGACAAGGACGTAGACGGCTATCACAATGGTGGTCAGCAGCTCGGCGGTGGGAACGGCCAGCCAGAGGCCTTTTTCGCCTACCAGCAACGGCATTGCGGCAAAGGCGGCTATGATGAACAATATGCCGCGCAAGATGGTGAAGGCAACCGCCGCCCCTGCGCGCTCAATGCTCTGGTAGTAGCCTACAACGCAGATGTTTATGGCCATAAAGACGAATCCTGTTGCGTAGTACGGCAAGCCGCTTGCGGCCAGATTCGCCGCCTTTTCGCCGCCATCAAGGAATATCTGCACTATCAAGGGCGCGAAAAACAGGAACAACAGCATAACTGCAATTCCAAGTACAATGCTTATTATCAGGCTCAAAGATATTGTCTTGAAGACCCGTTGGTGCTGCTTGGCGCCGTAGTTGTAACTGATTATCGGCTGTGCCGACTGTGCCACAGCGTTGTAGATCATATATACGAGCGGGAACAGATAACAGGCTATGCTGTAGGCCGATACGCCGTCGGTGCCCAGATGGTGTTTGAATGCCAGATTGCCGGCAAGCATCATCACTGCCACGGCCAGCTCGCCCACCAGTCCTGAAGCGCCCATCCTGATCATATAGCCCACATTGCGCAACGAGAGGGCAAGGCTTGTGCGTGTCCGTTTCAACTTATGGAATTTCAGTGTCTTGGTGCGGAACAGCATATAGTACATCACCATCACCACTGCCACCAGTCCGCCGATGTCGGTGGCCAGCGACGCTCCCATCAGTCCCCAGTGGCAGGGGAAGATGAAGACAAAGTCGAGGACGATGTTGACCACGGCTGGAATCATATTCGACAGCATAGCGTAGCGCGGCGAGCCGTCGAGCCTGATAACGAACAGGCCGATGGTCTCAATCATCATCAGCAAACAGGTGGGAATGAACCATATATAGTATTCGTAGGCCGCGCTGTAAAGGGCTCCGCGTGCACCCAGCAGGGTCAACACTTGGCGTGGAAAGCAGTAGCAGACAATGCCCATCACGAGCGACACCGTGGCGCCGGCTATAAACACCTGTGTTACATTGAGGCGCGCCGCCTTGACGTTGCCTTTCGACAGGTGTATTGCTGCAACGACGCTGGCTCCCATACCGAACATCATACCCATACCGCTGATAACCATCATAATGGGGCCTACGAGGTTGATGGCCGCCAACCCGTCGGGGCCTATGCCGTGGCCTACAAAAATGCCGTCGGTCAGGATGAAAGCCATACTGAAAAGCATTCCCATAAGGGTGGGGAAGAAGAACTGGCGGAAAAGTTTCCCGATGTCGGTTCTTGCAAAATCTATACTGTCGCGATTGTCATTCATAGAGTTACGGGCTAAACAGCGGCTTTGGCACCGCCTTTTTCGAGGGTGCAAAAATACATAAAAAAATCGAATCCGAAAAAATACACCTCACGATGGATGCCATACAGACAAGCCAGCCTCACTGCCCCAACGCCCGTCCAAAGCCGTTTCTGCCCCATACCAACACTGGTTGTTGTCCGCTTGTTGTCCGCTTGATGTCCGCTTGTTGTCCGCTTTTAAAGCGGACAACAAGCGGACATCAAGCGGACAACAAGCGGACAACAAGCGGACAACAACCGAAGCGGATATGTCCAAGTCCTTTGTTATGTGCGTTTTATGGTTTTGGCTTTTCGAGCCTGTTTTTCGGTTTGTTATGTGTTGAAAAATTATTTTCCAAATGCGCGCTATTTGCTTTTTTTTATGTATTTTTGCAGTCTGATTGGATTATCATCTTTGAATAAATAAAATGCATAAATATATGAAAATGTGTACACTTAAGAGAACGGCCGCCTTTGCGTGCGCCGCTATGATGTTCGTGTCGCTTCTGCAATCGTGCGGTGACGGCACGTCGAATTTGAGCAACCGTGAGGTCGCCGAACTGCAAAGCCAGCTGGATTCAACTATGATGCTTTATACCAGACTGAAGTCTGAAAACAGCCAGTTCGACAGCCAGATGGCAGAACGTGACAGTGTGATTACGGCTCAGGCCGCGGAAATCCAAAGCCTTATCGACCGTCTCAACGGCAAGTCGGCAGGCAAGTCGGCCGGTAGCGTGGACCAGGCTCAGCTTGACCGCAAGCAGAAGGAGATTCGCGAGAAGGAAAACACCATCAAGCAGTTGCAGAAACGCCTTGACGAGCAGAGCGCCAAAATCAAAGCGCTCCAGAATGCCTCGAACGGCAAGGAGGGTGACTCGAAATACAAGAGCCAGGTGGCCGACCTGCAGAAGCAGATAGCCGCCCAGGAAAAGCAGATCAAGGACCTGAAGGCCGAGACTGCCCGCCTGAAAGCCGATGCCAAGGGCGGCAAGACGGGCTGCGACCAGATGAAGAAGGACTATGAGAGCCAGGTGGCTGAGCTGAACGGCAACATCAAGACCTACAAGATGGAGATTGCCGACCTCAACAAGCAAATCAAGTCGCTGAAGGCTGACGTGGCTTCGCTCAGGAAACAGGCTGAGAGCAACAACGACGCTGCTGCTTCCGAAGAGCTGACGGCTGTCCGTTCGGAACTGCGCCAGATGACGGTCCAGCTGAACGATCGCCGCAAGCAGAACACTCAATATCAGAATGATGTCAAGGCTGCTAACGAGAACCTTGCCGCGGCTAAGGCTGACTTGGCCAGCTGCCAGTCGGACCTTGCCGCAAGCCAGTCGCAGGTCAAGACCCTTCAGGCCGCACAGGGCAACCAGAACGAGGAGTCGGTAAAGGCTCAGCAGGCCATTGTCCAGCAGTGCGAGAACGACAAGCAGGCTTTGCAGGGTACCATCAGCGACCTGCGTCAGCAGGTGCTGGCTATGCAGAGCCGCGTGGACCAGCTGATGGCCGAGAATGCCGCTTATGAAAGCGCTGCCTCCAATGGCAACACGGAAGCATCGCAGAATGCCGCTGCCGCCAAGACTATCGCCGATTTGACGGCACAGGTCGAGGCCCAGCGTAACGAGATTGCGCAGCTGCAGTCCGACCTCCAGAAGAAGAATCAGGAACTGGCCGAAGCCAAGAGTGCCAAGGGCAGCACCAAGACCACCAAGGGCAGCGTTGAGAAGCGTTTGGCCGACCTGCAGTCGCTGTGCGACAGCTATGCCGCCGAGATTGAGCGCCTGCGTGCCGAGAACGAGCAGCTGAGAGGCGAGAACGCAACGCTGAAAGAGCAGGTCGCCGCAAGCTCCACTCTGTTTGCAGAAAATGAGCGTCTGCAGCAGAAGGTGAAACTGGCATCGGTTCTGGTTACGAGCGACCTGAAGGTGACACCGGGCAAGAGTGTCAAGGTAGGCAACGTTGTTAAGCCCACAACGAAGGCTGCTCAGACCAAGTTCGTCCGCATCGACTGCCGTCTGCTTGACAACAATGTTGTCGATCCCGGCTCGATGACCATCTATGCACGCATTTCAAATGCCGCCGACAGAGCCATAAGCAATGGCAATGCCGATGACTATATGTTCAATATGAACGGGGTTCAGATGCAGTATACCACCAAGCAGGATATCGAGTTCACCGGCTCGGGCCGCACGCTGACAATGCTGTGGCGCAAGGCCGACGCTGTGGAGCTGACACCGGGTCTCTACTGGGTGCGCCTCTATGCCGGCGGCTACGAGATTGGCAAGACCTCGTTTAAACTGGAGTAGATGTCTAAACAGAAATTATATAACACCTATCGTGGAATGTTCCCCGAGTTCATCTACGATAGCTATGAATATGATGTGCAGCCTGACGGTATGCACATCTCTTTTTGTTTCAGGATGATGGCGGCAGCCCGCAAGGGCATTGCGGAAAGCGGACTTGTGTTCCGCCCCACGGCCTTCATCCCGTCGCGGCCTTTCCTGCACCCCGACAGGTTGGCGAAAGAGACGCTCGACAGCCTGGTGTTCAACATAGGTATGATTGAGCTGGTCAGCTACTGGAAGTGTTACTGTCCGCCGAAAGTGACGGTCAAGCCTTTCAAACTGACGGACAGCCAGGTGGCATTCTGGAAAAAGCTGTTCTTTAACGGCTTGGGCGAGTTCTTCTACACCAACGGCATCGCTGCCTCGCAGGATGATTTTATGACTATTGTGTCGGAGGGGCAGATGCCGTTCCAACCAATCGACGACAGTCTGTTTGAGGCATCTGATGCTGTCGCCGAGAGTCATATTGTCCCGATAGGCGGAGGCAAGGACTCGGTGGTGACGTTGGAGCTGCTTAGCGGCGAGCACGGAACGGAGGGCGGACAGCTTGGAATGGACAAGGCTTGCCGTCCATTGCCGCTGATTATGAACCCGCGTGGCGCTACGGTTGAGTGCGTGCGCCGTGCTGGGTATGAGCTTGACGATGTGATTGTTATCAAGCGTTCTATCCATCCGTTGCTGCTTGAGCTCAACGGCAAGGGCGCTTTGAACGGCCATACGCCTTTCAGCGCTATGCTGGCATTCTATTGCCTTCTGGCATCGGCACTTACGGGTCGCCGCTATCGCGTTGCCTTGTCGAACGAAAGCAGTGCCAATGAGAGCACTGTGGCCGGCACTTCGGTGAACCACCAGTACTCGAAGAGCCTTGAGTTTGAGAATGATTTCCGGGCGTATGTGGCTGCAAACTTGTCGCGTAAAGTTGAGTATTATAGCTTTTTGCGACCTCTGAGCGAGTTGCAGATTGCAATGCTCTTCTCGCGTTTCGGGCATTATTTCGACGTGTTCAAGAGCTGCAACGTCGGCAGCAAGGAGGATATCTGGTGCGGCCATTGCGCCAAGTGCCTGTTTGCTTATATCATTCTTTCGCCATTCATCGAGCCGGAGCGCCTGAATGCCATTTTCGGCAAGAATATGCTCGATGACTGTAATTTGCAGCTTGAGTTCCAGCAGCTTACAGGCAAGGCGGAAACCAAGCCGTTCGAGTGTGTTGGCACCGTTGGCGAGGTGAACGATGCGCTGTCGATGACGTTGTCGAAATGGTATAGTGGCGACAGGGCGATGCCAGCGTTATTGGCTGGTTATAAGCCCCATCCGATTGCGAATGACTTGTATGGCATTCAGAGTGAGCATAATCTGCTGGCCGACGACTTGCGTGCTCTGACATCTGCTCTGCACCAGCCTGTAGGCGTGGAGAGTATGGTGGCATACAAGGGAATGTTCAACTTTTTTGTGGGCAAGGAGGTGCTGATTGCCGGCTACGGCCGCGAAGGAAAGAGTAGTCACAACCTGCTTCAACGCTTGTTTCCGACGCGCCGTTTCGATATTGCCTGCAACAATGAAGAGATTGATGCCGCACTGAAGGCAAAACGCTATGATGTGATACTGAAGTCGCCGGGCATTCCGACCTATTTCTTTGAAGGTAAGTGTGATATGGATGTAATTACATCGCAGACAGACCTCTTTCTGCGTTACTGTGGTGTGACAGTCTTTGGCATAACTGGCACGAAAGGCAAGAGCACGACGGCCAATCTTCTATATCACGTACTGAAAGAGGCTGGTCACAAGGTTGTTACGGCCGGCAATATGGGTATACCGTTGTTCGATGTACTCGACGGCTTGTCGCAGGACACCACGGTGGTGGCTGAGCTGAGTTGTCATCAGCTTGAGAACATACACAAGGCGCCGACGTATGCCGCTGTTCTTAACTTGTTCCCGGAACATTTGGACCACTACAAGAGTTATGGCGATTACGAGCGGGCGAAGATGCAGATTGCACTAAGGCAGGACAAGGCGGACAGGTTCTATTATTGTTCGGATAACGAGGATTTGTCGCTGCAGGTACGGACACTGAAGGCGGAGATTCCGTCGAGTGTGTTTGCCTATAGTCTCCACGATGCACTGAATGACAGTTTTGTAACCTCTGTCAAAACGGATTTGAAAGGGGACCATAACTTGTCGAACATCTATTTGGTATGGCTGCTGGCGCAGAACTATAATGTCTCGAAACAGGCTTTCGCTCAGGCCGTTGAGACTTTCCAAAGCCTTGAACACAGATTGGAGAAGGTGGCTGTAGTAGACGGTGTGACTTATTATAACGACTCAATATCCACAATTCCGCAGACGACAATTGCCGCGCTTGAGGCCTTGAAAGAGGTTGACACGCTGATATTAGGCGGCTTCAACAGAGGCATAGACTATGCTCCACTTACTGATTACCTGATGAATACGGCGCTTGGACGGAAAGTGAGAAACGTGGTTCTGTTCGGTTCGGCAGGCGAGGAGATAGCCAAAGGGCTGAAGGATAGGAATATGCTGTGTCACTTCAGCAGTGACTACTCGATGGAGGAGGCTGTGAGGTTTGCGGCAGCCAACACCTGTAATGGCGGAATATGCCTGCTGTCGCCAGCCGCGTCAAGCTATGACCATTACAAGAACTTCGAGTATAGAGGAAAGGACTTCAAGGATGAAGTCGGCAAACTTAGAACTGGCAGCAAATGAATGAGATGAAGGACATAGTTGATATCAGGCAGAATCTTCACAATAACCCAGGCGTTTCCGGTGATGAATCGTATGCACACAATCTGATAGTTGATTTTCTGAAGAGTCTGAACCCGACGGAGTTGAACTCGAACGTCGGCGGGTACGGAGTTGTGGCTTACTGGAAAAGCGGCAACGCCGATGCCTCTACAATAGCTTTCCGTGCCGACACCGACGCCCTCCCGATAGGGCACCGGTGCGGGCACGACGGCCATACGGCAATAATGCTTCGCTTTGCTGAGATCGTCTCTGCGTCGGTGCTGAAGCACAACATAGTGCTGATATTCCAGCCCGAAGAAGAGACCGGCAAAGGTGCCAAAAAGATAGTGGACAGTGGATTGCTTGACAAGTATGGCGTACAGGCCGTCTTCGGGCTGCATAACCTGCCGGGATTTGCCGAGGGTATGGTTGTACTCAACCGCAATACGTTCGCAGCCGCCTCCTGTGGTGTGATATACACGCTGACAGGCCGACAGACCCACGCCTCGACACCGGAGATGGGCCTCAACCCAGGCTTGGCGGTAGCGGAAATGATAGAGCGCTTTGACAAGCTCAACGTATACAGTGGCAGGGATTTACGCCTGTCGACCCTGATCTGTTGCAGGATTGGCGACGAGGCGTTCGGCACCTCGGCAGGCAAGGGCGAAGTGATGTTTACACTGCGCACGCTGACCAATGACGGTATGGCGGACCTTATGAAAGCCGCCGATGCCATTGCGACAGAGGCCGCTCAACTCCACGGCCTCAAGCTCGAAAAGCAACTGCGCGAGCCCTTCAAGGCTACCGAAAACACCCCGGAGTTGGTTGACCAACTGCACGGCATCTTCTCCTGCTTGAACGTGAAGTATGCGGAATCGCCTTTCCGCTGGTCGGAAGATTTCGCGGAATACCTGCAACGCTACCGCGGAGCCTTCTTCGGATTGGGCAGTGGCGAGAACCAGCCCGAGCTGCATCATCCGAATTACAACTTCCCGGACGGCATCATCGATGCCGGGGCCAAATGCTTTGAATTAATAATGAATAACATAGAATTATGAAAAGATCAGTTATCTTAGTCAGTTTACTTCTGGTTGTAGGCTTGGCCTTCGGTCAGGACTTTAACTCGCAACTGGTTGACGGCCAGTCGTGCACGTCTATTATGGTCGGCAAAAAAGCGTCGACCGACGGCAGTGTCATCACCAGTCACACCTGCGACGGCCGTTACCGCACGTGGATGACGATGGAGCCAGCTCGCGATTACAAGGCTGGTGAGCGTCATACAGTACGCAAAGGCACGATGCATACCGCCTTTCGCAACGACACTACCGGAGTCAAGGTGGCTGGCACCATCCCGCAGGTGCGCCACACCTACGCCTATCTCAATACAGCTTATCCCTGCCTGAATGAGAAGCAGTTGGCTATTGGCGAGACCACATTCGGCGGCCCCGACATTATGCAGAACAAGAACGGTATGTTCCTGATTGAAGAGCTCGAACGTGTGGCCTTGATGCGATGCGACAATGCTCGCGACGCCATTCGGCTGATAGGAAGCTTGGTTAAGGAATATGGCTATGGCGACGGCGGCGAGTGCATCACCATTGCCGACAAGAATGAGGTCTGGCAGATGGAGATACTCGGCGAAGGTCCCGACAAGATAGGTGGCGTATGGGTGGCGCAGCGCGTGCCCGACAACGCCGTTGCCGTGAGTGCCAACATCCCTCGCATCGGCAAGCTGCAACGCAACAACAAAGAGTACTTTATGTGCTCCGACAATATTGAAGATGTGGCCAAGAAACTGAATCTCTGGGACGGAACGGGTGACTTCGTTTGGTGGAAATCGTTCAATGCCAGTTACGCCAACGGCAAGAACTTCCGCGAACGCGAGTTTTTCATTCTCAATGCCTTGGCTCCGTCGCTGGGTCTCTCGATGGATATGGACGAACTGCCATTCTCCGTCGTTCCCGACCAAAATGTAGACGCTACCGACGTGATGCAGCTTCTGCGCTCAACCTACGAGGGAACCGATATGGATATGTGCCGCAATATCAAGATGGTAGCCAACCGCCGCCACAAAGATGGCACACAGTATAAAGATACAATCATAAGCCCACTGGCCAACCCCTGGATGGGCGGCAATATGCAGAACACGCTCAACTATCTGAAGCCCGGCACTGTCGACTTCAAACGCACCGTAAGTGTGGCGTGGTGCTCCTATTCCTTTGTGGCACAGCTGCGTGACTGGCTGCCCGACGAGGTGGGCGGCGTCTGCTGGGTGGCCGTCGACAATCCTGGCCAGAGTCCGCGAGTGCCTATATTCTGCGGCAACAGTCGTCTGCCGAAGGCCTACGACCTGTGCGGTCACAAGCAGTACAACGACAATGCCGTGCTGTGGCAGTTCCGCAAAGCCAACAAGCTGGCCACCGTTGCCTGGCAGCGCACCCGCGACGATATGATGAAGGCAGTGCTCGACAACGAACGCGACGCCTTCAAGGGCCTGGCGGACCTGGAAAGCAGCGTGAAAAGCCTTAAGGCGCGCGAGGACGAGGATTTCAACCCCGCCGGCCAGATTGCCAACCTGCTCAACGACTATACCTATCGCGTCTACGACAAGGCAGCATACGACTGGCGCCAGCTCGAGGCCAAGTTCTGGCAGATGTTCGGCAGTGGATTCTGATAGCCTGACGGCATAAACAAACGCGCCCACATCGGCACGGTGTAGGGCGCGTGGAAACACAAACACAATATCTGTATCTATGGTGATAGATTTCAATAAGATAGACGAAGTTGCCAACCCCAATTTCAAGGGCGGAGAGGGCGACACAATGTTCCGCACCTTCAACGACGGCACGAACAAGATAATGCGCGGACGGCTCGAGGTGGGCTGTTCGATAGGCTACCACAGCCACGAGACCAACAGCGAAATCATATTCATCCTCAGCGGTGAGGCACGCTGCCTCTACGACGACGGCGAAGAGCGCCTGACGGTCGGCCAATGCCACTACTGTCCGCAGGGTCACTCGCACAGCCTTATCAACGCCAGCGCAACCGAGCCACTGCTGTTCTTCGCCGTGGTGCCAGAGTATAAATGACAAGGTATAACATTCAGGCAATCAATCATTCAGACAACAAACCGACCGACCAATGGCAAGCAACGCAGACTTTGTACAGTACATCGTCGACCAATGCGGCGGGGCAGGCGAGGTCACCGTCCGCAAGATGTTCGGCGACTACGGCATATACTGCTATGGCAAAATCTTCGGCCTTATATGCGACAACGGCTTCTACGTGAAGCCCACCGATGCGGGCCGCACCCTTCTTCGCACCGAAAAGCTGCGCCCTCCCTACGACGGCGCCAAGCCATACTTCTACATAGAAGACATTGACGACCGCGACTATCTGTCGGCGCTGGTGAAGGCCACCTGCGACGCACTTCCCGAGCCGAAGCCCAAAGCCAAGAAGAAATGACTGCCAAGCAGTTATACTCATCGCCGCTTGGCATTTTAGAAGTGGAATGCGACGGCGCGGCGCTGACTGCACTGCGTTTTGCTACAGCCGCCGATGCTGCTGTGTCCACCAATATTCCGGCCGATATTCAGCGCTGGCTCGACTGCTATTTCAGCGGCAGCCGCCCCGATTTTGTGCCGCCCCTTAAAATGCAAGGCACTGCCTTTCAGCAGCGTGTGTGGCGCGAACTGCTGGCGATACCCTACGGACGGACCTCCACCTACGGCGAAATCGCCCGACACATCGGGTGCCGCTCGGCGCAGGCTGTGGGGCAGGCCGTGGGCCGCAACCCCATAGCCGTTGTCGTCCCCTGCCATCGCGTCGTCGGTGCCGACGGCACACTTACGGGCTACGCCTACGGTCTCGAGCTGAAGCGCCGGCTGTTGGAGTTTGAGAGCAGAAACTAAGCCCGTTGCCGAAGCATAAGGCCTTCCGGCAGACGGCAAAACCTAAGTTTCATTAAGAAACGCAACTTTTGAGGACAAAAAAGTGCGTAAAAACATATTTTTTTCCAATAAAGGGAGAGGAAAATCCCCCCGCCTTTGTGTGGATGGAAAAAAGTTGCTATTTTTGCGCCTCCTTCCAAAAAATTGCAAAAATGGGACAACTAAACCAAATGCAAAGATACGCAATATCTTTGATGCTGAAAGGGAAAAGACGCAGAGCGCAATAGCGGAAGCCATAGTTGTCAGCAAATCAACGGTTTCGCGCGAGTTGTGGCGCAACAGCAGTGATGGGAAATACCACTACACCACGGCTCAGGAGTCGTGCGAAATCCGGAAAGAGATGCTACGGCAG
>Ga0129306_1001574_pt1 | contig 24879 bp, 9 predicted proteins | sample P827metagenome_FD_94438 | JGI IMG/M metagenome (GOLD analysis project Ga0129306, IMG submission 94438) | Capybara group fecal microbial communities from Wisconsin, USA - P827 metagenome | ecosystem: Host-associated > Mammals > Digestive system > Large intestine > Fecal | place: USA: Wisconsin... | reverse complement strand
CCTCAGGGAAACGCCCAATATTGCGTTGAACCGCTTGATTCAAGACTCGAGTTTCAACGCCATACAGCGCCGCCAAATCGCGATCAAGCATGACCTGAATGCCTCTCACCGGGATAATGCGACATTGAACATCCAATATCCCAATTCCGATGGCCCTCCTGCACGATTTTTTAGACCGTCATCCTCTTCGGAGAAAGCACTTGTATTGTACCATATTTTCGGACGCTTGTGAGCGGGCTGTGAGCCAACATGGCCAAAGGCGCTTCGGCATTGCTAAAATCAAGCGTCTCGACATTTCGCTCCACCGCCTTGACGCGCACCTCGGCGGGCGTCTGCGCCACCGGCACATCCGGCAACGGCACTGGATGCCGCTCGCCCAAAGCAACCACAACCGCCGCCGCAATCAGCAACGCAGTTCCGCATCAACCGAAATGTTTCATCTGCTTATGCAGATATTATACCATTTCGCGCGGCACATCTGCCGCGTTATTTGCCGTGCTTGTAGTTGCGGTCGAGCAATCTGCCGGAGGTCTGGAAGCGGCGGGTCGCGGCGCAGGCGCAAAATATGCCTACATAGACTATGCCGGGCCGTTTCGTGGTATAATATTGGCCATGTACCAGCAAGCAGCAACAGTCAGGGAGGTCCGGCGCGTCACATACGCCGGCATGGCCGTCAACGTCGCGGTGGCGGCGCTGAAGGGCTTCGCCGGCTTCGCGTTCGCATCCCAGGCGCTTATCGCCGACGCGGTGCATTCGGTCTCCGACCTGCTGACGGACATCTCGGTCGCCCTCGGCGTGCGATACTGGACCGCCCCGGCCGACGAGGAGCATCCGTACGGACACGGAAAGATCGAGGCCCTCGTGACGCTTTTCATCTCTCTCGTCCTTACGGGCGTTGCATACGAACTCGCCGCGCACGCCGTCCGGTCGTTCGGCGCGGAAAGGCATTCGCCACCCGGCCTTCCAGCGCTCTTCTGCGCGATAGTCTCTATATTCGCGAAGGAGTGGATCTTCCGCTGGACGCGCCGCGTCGCGCGGAAAGTCAACTCGCAGGCCCTCGAGGCGAACGCGTGGCACCACAGGTCGGACGCGATAAGCTCCGTTCCTGTAGCGATTGCCGTCGCCCTGGCGCACTTCCTGCCGTCCCTGTACTGGATGGACGCCGCAGGCGCGCTCATCGTGTCGCTTTTCATCGTCCGCGTAGCCTGGGAGATTGCGCACCCCGCGCTGCAGGAGCTCATCGACGCGGACATCGAGGACAAGACAGGCGAGGTCGCCTCGATCGCACAGGGCGTGCCTGGAGTGGTGACGGTGCACAAGGTGCGCGTACGCCGCTACGGTGGCGCGTTCGCGGCAGATCTGCACGTGCATGTGGACGCAGGCCTTTCCGTCGCGGAGGGGCATGACATAGGCCACGCCGTCTCAGACGCGCTCACCGCCTCCGGCATAGGCGTGACAGACGCCGTGGTCCACATCGAGCCGGCACGGCGCTGAACAATCCGCCGGGCTACAGCTTCACCGAAATGGCCTTGCCGTCGTATTCGACCGGAACGGCTTCGCCGCCCGGCAGACGGACGCGGAAACGGCGCTTCTCGATGCGGCCAGAATAGGCGGCGCCTCCACGCTCGGAGATCTTGAGCGTCCGCGCGGCGTCGTTCCAGTCGAAGCGGATCGTCGAGAACTCCCCGCGCTCGCACGCGTAGGTCTCGAAGTCGTCCTCGTAGAGCGTGAAGGATCCGTCGGCGCCCGGATAGACGCGCACCTCGAGGTCGTCCCACGGCTTCTCCCCGTTGTACTGCACGTCGGGTCCGATAGGAAGCACCGACCCCGCGCGCACGTACAGCGGAACCTGGTCGAGCCCGGCCTTCACGTCGAGGGTCTGTCCCCCGGCGATCTTCTTCTCGGCGAAGAAGTCCCACCAGTCCGTCCCGGACGGAAAATGCACAGTGCGCGAGGTGACGCCGTGCTCCACTACGGGCGCGACGAGAAGCGATCCGCCGAACATGAACTCGTCCGTGGAACGCACCGCCTCGCGGTCGGCGGGGAAGTCCATCACGAGCGGACGCATCATCGTGTAGCGCTCGGCCGAGCAGCGCCACGCCGTCGAGTAGATGTACGGCATGAGGGCGTAGCGGAGCTTCACGAGCGAGACGAGCGTGTCGTAGACGGTCTCGCCCGGCTTGCCGTGCAGGTATATCTCCCTGCAGATGCTCGTGCCGTGGCTGCGCATCATCGGAAGGAACGTGCCGAGCTGCATCCAGCGGACGTACAGTTCCTGCCAGTAGGGATTGCCCGCAGCCTCCTCAGCGGACTTGTCGAGCTTGAAGTGGATGGCGCCGAATCCGCCGATGTCGCAGTTGAAGTTCGGGTTGCCGGTGAGCGAGAAGCTGCATCCGGCTGGAATCTGCTTGCGCAGGCTGTCCCAGTTGGACTCCGTGTCGCCGCTCCAGACCGCGGCACCCGTGCGCTGCTGTCCGGCGCATGCGCCGCGCGTGAGGATGAACACGCGCTTGTCGCCGCGGCGCGCGTCGGCGCGCGTGCGGTCGTATACGCCTTCTACGGCCGCGAGCGAGTAGGCGCCGCGGACCGTGCGGAACGGACCGGCCGCGGTCGCTCCGTCGTAGGCCTCGCAGAACCCGTTCTCCTGTCCACGGTTGTAGAACGTGACGCAGTTGTTGAAGTCAAGGTCCGTGGCATCCATCCACCATCCGTCGATCCCGAGGTCGACGAACCTGCCGAGGAACGAGTAGTAGATGTCGCAAGCCTCCTTCGAGAAGCTGTCGAAGTAACGAACGCCCATCTCGCTCATCGCCGTCGGAAGCGGCGGCAGGAAAAGCCCGCGCTCCTTCATCGCGGCGAACGGACGCGACTTCGGTCCGAACGACGGCCAAACGGATATGAGCACGCGCGCGTTGCGCTTGTGGATTTCGTCGACCATCCGCTTAGGATCAGGGAAATCGGGCGAGAGGAACTCCATCGCGTTCCAGTGGTCTCCGTCGCCCCAGTAGCACCAGTCCTGGATGATCCCGTCGATCGGAATGCGCGCGTCGCGGTAGCGCTGCAGCGCGTCGACGATCTGCTCCTGCGAGACGTAGCGCTCGCGGGACTGCCAGAAGCCGTAGGCCCATAGCGGAAGCATCGGGACGTCGCCGGTGAGCTTGCGCATCTCCGCGACGCATCCGTCGGCGCTTCCTCCGTAGAAGAACCAGTAGTCGACCGTGCCGTCCGCCTCGGAGGAGAAGGTCGTCGACTCGCAGGGGATGTCGGTGAAGCGCACCGGCGACGCGCTGTCCCAGTAGATCGCCCAGCCGCCTTCGCCCATCACGTACGGGATGCCGTCGCCGACGTTTGCGGGGACAAGCCGCTCGTCCACGCCGTTCGCGCGGAGGCGTCCGTTCTCGAGGTCGCCGAGTCCGAACAGCTCCTCGCCCCTGCGCACCGAGAACGACTGCGTCGCGCAGACGTACTCGTCCTTGACATAGCGGCGGCGGGGGAAGCTCGCCGCGCCCTTCTCGGAGAGGAGAATCTGTCCGCCGCGCGTGGCGAACGCGAGCGCGCCGTCCGCGCCTCGCGTGACGACGATTTCGGAATCGGCCTCCGCCGTCTCCTTCGGAACGGACTTCACGGCGAACGACTTTGTGCGCGCCGTGCCATCCGGCGCCTTCACGACATGGACCGTGCGCGGTCCGTGGAATGTGACCTTGACGTCCACTCCGGCGCACGCTGCGAACGACGCCGCGAGCGCAACGACAGACGAGATAGAAAGACAGATTCTGTTCATGACAATGGTCCTCTCATTTTCTGCCTTGGATTATACCATCCTTAACGAGCCGAACCAACCCCCACCGAAGTGGGGGAATGCCACGCAATGTTCTGACGACTACTTGGAGACATGGACGGAGTAGAATCCGCTCGTGCCGTCCTTCACCGTAATCGTCGGCGTCCAGGCATTGCCGTCGCCGACCTTCGTCGCCTTCGGCGTCATGCCCTCGAGCGTCGCGCCCTCGTAGAAGGTGTAGGTGAGGCCTGCGCGCGTCTCCGCCGTGGTGATCGACGGATTCTCCGGCGTCAGCACGAGTACCGCTCCCTCCTCCGGATCGAGCACCTCTTCGACGATCTCCTCCTTGACGGTCGCTTCGCCGAGATTGACGACACCGTTCTCATCCGCGGCGGGAATGTTGAGGAACTCCGTGATGTCGTACGACGTCGCGTCGACGGTCTTCACTACCGCGACGTTCGCGCCGTTCGGCTTGACGCTCGCCGTGGCCGGAACCTCCACCGTCACCTTCGCCGGATCAAGACCTGAAGGTATCTCCACCTCGACCGTACCCGTCGTGGTGCTCGGCGTAACGACATAGCCGCTCTCCGCGTCACCCGTCACCGTCGCCTCGCCGTCGCCGGCAATGGACGGCTTCGGCTCTTCGTCGCCAGGCTCGACATACGTAATCGCAGCCGTGTAGCCTGTTCCCTCGACGAGCGTCTTCACGCGCGCCGTATCGCCCTTGGAGACATAGACGGTCGCAAGCACCGTGTCGCAGAACGCATTCGCGCCGATCGTCGTGACGCTCGCCGGAATTGTAATCGACGCAAACACCGTCGCGTTGGAGAACGCCGCCTCGCCGATTGTCGTCACTCCACTCGGCAGCACAACGCTCTGCAGCTTACCGTCTCCCGCACAAGCGCCTTCCTTAATTGCCGCAACACCTTCAGGAACCGTCACGCTCGTGTTGCTGCCATACACGGAGACGAGCGTTGCACCGTCCTTCGTGAGAAGCATGCCGTTGTCCGTAGTAAAGTTATCGTTGTTCTGGAGTGTGACGGTGGTTAGCTTCGGGCATGCGCCGAACGCACCTCCGCCAATCTCATCAACCGCGCTGCCGATGGTGGCACTAGTCAGGTTGCTGCACTCATAGAATGCAAAGCCGCCAACCGATGTCGCGTCTGGATTAGACGATGTAGCCCGAAGCAGCATTCTCGACGACAACCTCATCCGCGTCGCCTCTCCTGCGATATTGACGCTGGTCATTGAACTGCAACCGTAGAAGGCAAACATTCCAATGTCCACACCTTTAGGTACAGTGATGCTCTCAAGCGCCGTGCAGCGCCAGAACGCCATGTCTCCAATGACGGTCACGCCATTCGGAATTGTCAGCTCTGCAAGGCTTGCGCAGCCCATGAAGGCATTTTCGCCGATGGTCTTCACCCCCTCGGAAATCGTAACATGCCCAAGATTCGGGCAAGCACGGAACGCGCCCATGGCAATATTCGTCACAGACGACGGGATTACGACGCTCGTGAGCGTATCAGATTCGGCAAATGCACCTATCTGCATATCATGCACAGTCGAAGGAATGGTTATTTCAGTGGCCCCTTTGAGATTAACCGAGCGCATAAAGCCATCCGCATCTACGTAGAACACCGGCGCGACGCCGCGATAGTCCACCGTCACCTGCCAGTAGTCGAACGCGGGATGGATCGTTCCGTTGGCGTACTGCGAGCTAGGCAGCGAGACCTTCGTCAGCTTGTTGCACATCCTGAACGCATCGGCTCCGATCGACTCAAGGCCGTCGGGGAAGTAGAGTCCGTCCACACCGTTTTCAAGCGAAGAGCATCCGTCGAACGCCTCGGACCCAACCGTCTTTAGCCCACTGCCGAATGTCAGCGCGGCAAGTCCGCTGCAGCCTCTGAATGCCGACGCACCGATCGTTTCGACGCTGTCGGGCATGGCAAGGGCGGCAAGGGCCCTGCAGTTCATGAACGCGCGCTCGCCGATGGATGCTACGCCTTCGCCGAGCGACAGCGTCGCAAGGCTCTCGCACGAGCTGAACGCCCAGTCGCCTATAGTCTTGCTGACGCCGTTGGATATCACGACATCAACGAGGTTCGAGCATCCCCAGAACGCAGAGCTGCCAATCGCCGCGACATTGCCGGGCACCGCCAGGGACGTCAGCGGGATGCATCCGCGAAACGCCGAATCGCCTATCCCCGTCACGCCATCGCCAAGCACGATCGTTGCGAGGTTCGTGCACCCGTTGAACGCATCCTCTCCGATATCGCCCGCAAGCACGGTCGCGCATTGAAGCGCCGTGCAGTCCTTGAACGCGCGTCTGCCGATGACCGCCACGCTGTCCGGTATCGTCACGTCCGTCAGGCTCGTGCATTCGGCGAAGGCGTCGCTGTCGATGCTCTCGACGCTATCTCCAATCGCCACCTCAACGAGATTGGAGCAGGCGTAGAACGCGAGCGATGCAATGTTCGTCACGCTGGCGGGAACAGTCACACGCTCAAGCGTGGGGATGCTCCGCAAGGATGCCGTGCCGATCTTCTTCACGGTTGCGGGAATCGTGATAGAGGCATTGCCCTTCGTATCGACCGAATAGAGCGTGTCGCCGAGAATGTAGAAGATTGGTTCGGTCGTGCGATAGACAACTTCCGTGTCGGACCCGAACGCCTGCGACATCGGAGCACCCGGTACATACATCGAACCCGGCAGTGAAACCTTCGCAAGCTGAGGACAGGAAATGAACGCCGAAGCGCCGATCTCCTCCAAACCGTCCGGGAAGTAAAGCCCTTCCGCGGAATCGCCCGTCAGAACAGAACACCCGTAGAACGCATAGGTGTCGATCGTCTTCACGCCTTCCTCGATCGTCAGCGAAACGAGACCGGTGCATTCGTAGAACGCCCCTTCGCAGACATGCTTTACATTGCCTGGTATTGCCAGTTCTTCCAGCGCCGTGCAGTGGCTGAAGGCATACCGTCCGATAGCCTTCAAGCCTGCGCCGAACGTCACGTTCGTAAGAGACGTGCAACCGTCGAACGCGGAATAGCCGATGTTCGTCACGCTGTTCGGGATGACGACGCTCGCGAGCGCCGTTTCGTCCTCGAATACCCTCTGGCCTATCTCCAACACGCCGTCGGGGATGACGATGTCGGCATTGCCCTTCAGATTCGCGCCGACAAGCACGCCGTCAACGATCTCGAACGCCGGCTCGCCCGAATCGGCACGCACGATGTAATACTGCTTGGGACGCGAAGGCATCGTGGCCACACCATGCTCATCGACCTCAAGTATGTCGATGGACGGGTTCGCGTTGTCGCCGACGAACACGCTGATTCCGCCGCCGACCGTGAGCACAACCTGGTTTTCGGCTCCGGCACCCTTTCCGATGCCAGATTCGCCGGGTCCGCCAGTCGCCGTCACGACACCACCGTTGATGGTCACCGTTCCGCCGTCGCCATAAAAGCCGCCGCCGATGCCTGCGGCCATGGCGTTCGCCGTCGCTACGACCGTGCCGCCGTTGATGGTCACGGAGCCGCCGTGTCCGCCATTGTCGACCGTGCCCTTTCCGCCACCGATGCCCGCGCCGTAGCCGCCGCTCGTCGCCGTCACAGAGCCGCCGTTGATGACAACCGTGCCGCCGTGTCCCTTATAGCCGCCGCCGATGCCTGCGCCGCCATCATTCGAGGAGGCCGTCACAATGCCGCCGTAGATCGTCACCGTGCCGCAGGACTCGTTCGCGTTTCCGCCGATGCCGGCGGCATAGCCGATGTTCTCGGGATCGCCCGCCACGGTCAGCTCGCCCGTTCCTTCGCTCTGCGCGTAGATCGTAAGCGACGCGCCTTCGGGGACGTTGATGCCGGCTTTCTGCGAATAGCTCGCTGCGGTGGCCGTCAGCGACGCGCCGTCCGCGAGCACCAGCTTGACGTCGCCGGAAACCGTAAGGCCGTGCGCACCGTAGTCAAGATCGGAGTTGACCACGTACCAGCCCGTCTCAAGCGCGGCGACGTCGGTCGTGAGCACGCGGCAGGATTCCGTCTGAGAGCCTTCCGCACCGACGAACGTGACGGACGTTATTTTCGTCGCGTCCTCAATCCACCTGGCGGTCAGCGTCTTGTCGCCGACAGCCGTTGCGGAGATCGACGTCACCTTCACGGAATCCTCATACCAGCCGTCGAATACCAAGTAGGGATTGGACGATTCCGGCTCGGGCAGCTCAGCGACACCGACACCGTATGTATAGCTCACAGGCCCGAGGTCTTCAATGACCATGGGATTGGTCACGTATGTGATCGTATATGTGTTCGCCGTCCACTTCGCGTATATCGTGACGTTGCCGGTCGAACCAGGTGCGATTCCCGTAACCTGCTCGGCAAGATGCGCCCACTGGCTCGTCCACCATCCCGCGAACGTGTAGCCCGTCCTTGCATCAGGCGTCGGAAGCTCGGCGAGGCCCGTCCCGCTCTGATACTTCGCAGGCGAGAGGTCGAGCGGAGTTTCACCATCGGAGTCGTAGTAATAGATGTTGAACTCGCTCTCCGCCGTCGCCGTCTCGGCGTGGTAGTAGTTGTACGTGCCGAAGATCCAGAACGATCCGTCATCCTTCTTCTGCGTGAGTTCCTCTGCAGAATCGGCATTAGCTCCCGCCCAGACGTTCACGCCCTCGCCCGCCTTGAGCGTTCCTCTGCTTCCCTCGCCATTGCCACTGCCAATGCCGTCGGAATAACGGCCTCCGCTTGTTGCTGTCACTGTGCCGCCGTTGATAACGACAGCACCACCGCTTCCGCCGTAACCGCCGCCGCCAATGCCGGCGCCGGAATCGTACGCAGAGGCACCGCCATTCGCCGTCACCGTGCCGCCGTTAATCGTCACCGCACCGCAAGATCCCGTGTATCCACCGCCGATGCCTGCTGCGTCATTGCCGCCGGTTGCCGTTACCGTGCCGCCGTTAATCGTCACCGTGCCGCCGGAGCCGCTGTTGCCGCCACCGATGCCGGCACCCTTGCTGCCGCCTTGCGCTGTAACGACACCGCCGTTGACCGTCACAGCACCGCTGGAAGCCTCATCCCGGTCTCCGCCGATGCCTGCGGCATAGCTTCCGCCCGTAACGGACAGGACACCAGAATCTCCTGACTGCCCGAAGATCGTCAGGAAGCTGTCGGACGGAACATGGATGCCGGCCTTTCCGAAAGTTCCATTCGACACCGTCAAGGTCACGTTGTCGGCGATAACCAGCCTGACGTCATTCGTAACGCCAAGGCCGTGCGTCAATGTCACACTGTTGGTGACGGCGTACCATCCGTTGGTGAGCAGATCCTTTTCGCCGGAGATAATCGTGCATTCAACGGACTTCTCGACGCCGTCAACATCAAGATAATTCACGACAGCGCGTTCGGACGCCTTCTCCCACTTGGCGTAGAACATCTTGACTCCGGTTTCGTTCGCGCCTATCTGCGTCACCTTTTCGCTGTTGAAGTTGGGCAGCGTGTACCAGCCGACAAACACATATCCGGGCTTCTCCGCCGGCGTGCCAAGAACAGTCACCGTTCCAGCCTCGTACTTCGAAGGCTCAACCTGAATCTGGTTGTACTGTCCGTCGAAGTACTGTATCTCGTAGAGCGTCGGGCCGATTGGCGCGCTCCCATCGTCAACAACATAGTCGCGATGCGCAACAAGAGTCACGGCTCCGTTCGAAGCAACATCCAGTTCGTCGGCCGGATTTTCTCCCTCGCCTGCACGAACGACCATCCCGTCGCCGACTGTCAGCGATCCTTGGTCAGTAGCCGTGTTGCCGCCGCCAATACCATATCTGTATGCGGCACCAGCCGTCGCCGTCACAGAGCCACCCGTAATCGTTACCGTTGCGCCTGCGCCCGAACCCGAGCCACCGATGCCTGCGCCGGAAGTTCCTATCGCAACAACTGTTCCGCTAGTAATCGTCACCACGCCTCCTGGGCAGTTATTTCCACCTCCGATACCGGCCGCGCCCAGCGATCCGCCAGTAGCCGTGACATCACCTCCGTTGATTACAACAGTGCCACCCGCACTCGCATTGTTTCCGCTGCCGATACCAGGAGACATGCCGCCGCCGGTGGCAACAACAGTGCCGCGATTGATGGTAACCGTGCCACAAACACCAGATTGCGAACCGCCAATGCCCGCGGCATCATGACCAGTTGCAGTGACAATACCGCCGTTAATCGTAACATTGCCAGCGTTCTTGTTGTATCCGCTGCCAATGCCCGCACCATAATCACCGCCCGTAGCAATAAGCGCACCAGTCCCGCTAGTCTGGCCATATATCGCAAGCGAACAGCCATTTGTAACCGCAATGCCGGCTTTCGCCCATCCGCCGTTCGCATTCACGACAAGAGTCGCATCGTCGACAAGGACAATCTTGACATCCCCGTCTATCGTCACACAGGAATTGATCGTCACATCGTTATTGACTGCATACCAGCCAGAGCTCAGTGTTGTCATTGCGGCAGTCATCACCTTGCAGTTCTCGGTGCGCTCAGAGCCGTCGGCGTCGATGAACGTGACGGCGACTTCGCCCTCGCCGGCTTGCGCATCCCGCCACTTCACGTAGAACGTCTTGTCGCCAATCGAGCCATGGGGAATCGTCGTCGCCGGAGTATTAAAGCCAGAATCGGTGAACCATCCAACGAATACCTTGCCCTCTGGAGCAAGTGGTTCGGGCAGATTGATCGTCGCGGACTCGATGTCGTAGTTTGTCGGCGCGAGACCTGTCAACGTCGTGTTTCCGTCCTTGTAGGTAATCGTGTAAGATTCGGTCGTCCAATGCGCGTAGAACGTCTGGGGACCGGTCGCCTCGACAGAAACCGAGTACACTCTCTCGCCGCCGATGGCCGCGGTGTACCATCCCATGTGGAGATAACCCGTCTTGCTTGCCGTCAGAGGCAACTCTGCACCCACGCCTTCTATGTAGTTGGACGGCGTGAGCCCCTTCATCACTTCAGATCCGTCCATGTATGTGATCGGCTGCGGCCTTATTTCCACCGAGACAGTGTATGTAAAGTCTTCCGCATCAACAGTCGTCTCGACGGAGTCCTCGACCGTGAACGTGAACGAGCTGACGCCCTCCGCCGTCGGCGTGCCGGAAAGCACGTTGCCCGTGCGCGTAAGCCAGGCTGGGAGCGTGGAATCCTTGAGTGTGAACAAGTACGAACCAGAACCGCCGCTGACCGTATTGCCAAGATTCAGCTCAAACACTTCGCCGACGTATGCGGCAAATGCACTCGCCGTCTGCGCCAGTGGCGCGACGCCTGCCTTGCGGACGACATAATAACGCAGGCCATCAAGAGTGATCGCGCCGCCCGTTCCAAGCTCTGCCAACGATCCGACGTCATCGCCAGACTCAACCACCATGTTTGCGCCGACAGTAAGGGAACCCTCGGAACTACCAGTATAACCCTTGCCGATTCCGGCACCGTAACCAGAGCTGTAGGCTGTAACAGTTCCACCGTTGATCGTCACAGTCCCGCCATCGCACTGATATCCACCGCCTATGCCGGCACCAAACGTTCCGCCTATTGCAGTCACGGTTCCGTTGTTGATCACAATCGTGCCGCCAGCACCATTCTGTCCTCCACCAATGCCGGCACCGCCGCTGGTCGCAGTTGCCGTCACCGTTCCGCCATTGATGGTAATGGCGCCAGGACTTTCGTTCCACTCGCCGCCTATACCGGAAGCCAGACCGCCACCTGTCACTACAAGCGAACCTGTCCCATCCACCGTCTGAGCATACACCGCCAAGGAAGCATAGCTCGGAATGTTGATGCCGGCCTTATAGCTGTTGTCGCTTTGGATCGTCAGCGTCGCGCCATCGGCGAGAATCAATTTGGCATTGCCGGAAACCGCAACATGCGTCGGAATAGTCACATTGCCTTTCACGACATACCAGCCTGTTGCGAGTTCGGTCGAATCGGACTCGATAGACGAGCATTCGACGGCAGGCATGGTATTGCCGCTCGCATCGACATACGTCTCGTTGCTCTTTGCCGCGCCCCACTTGGCGTACAACGTCCAGTCACCGGTCGAACCATGCGGAATCTCAGTTATGGCATCGCCCGTGCATCCGGCATTAACATACCAGCCTTCGAAGCTCTTTGTACCGTTGACCGCAGTCGTGGGCAGAACAAGCGCAGCGGACTCGACCGTATATGTCGTAGGCGCGGGATCGTCGAACTGCGTCGTCGAATCCTTCATGTAGACGACATTGTAGACAGTAGCCTTCCAATTCGCGTAAAACACCTGATCGCCCGTCGCCTCGGCGGAAATCGTGGTAACCTTGTCTCCGGGATTGCACTCAGATGTTGTGTACCACCCTTCCAGCTCGTAGCCACTCGCCGCCGGTGCCGTTGTCGGCAGAGTCGCACCAACGCCCTCAACAAAGTTGGATGGCGTGAGGCCTGTAATCTCGTCAGCACCGTTGTAGTAGGTAATCGTCTTAGGCTTCGCCGTCACCGTGAGCGTATAGGTGAAATCCTCGACCTGAGGCGTTTCCGCGCCGTCGCTGACGGTCACGATGAACTCAAACGTTCCCGCTTCCGTCGGCGTGCCGGAGAATGTCGCACTCGAAATGCCAGTAGGCAGCGAGCCCGACTTGTACGCGAACGTATAAGGCTTCGTGCCGCCGCTGACAGTATCGGCGAACGAAAGCTCGACCGCTTCGTCCTTGTAGACGGCAAATGAATTCTGCGTCTGCGAAAGCGGAGTGGGACCGGTTGTCTCGAACGTGTAATACCGGTAGAACGTCGACAAGTCTATCGCTCCGCCTGCGCCATGTGAAAGTTCCGTCGTCGGATTTGCGCTTGATCCCGCCTTAACCGTGACAGCCGAGCTGACCGTCAACGTTCCCTGCGCGGCAGTTGAAGAACCACCGCCAATACCCGCGCCAGAATAACCCCCCGTTGCAGTCACCGTGCCGCCGTTGATCGTCACCGTGCCACCTGCGCCCGGTGAGGAACCCGAACCTCCGCCGATACCGGCACCAGAGCTGCTAGTAGCCGTCACTGTACCGCCATTTATCGTCACACAGCCGCCAGCTGCCTGATAACCACCGCCGATGCCGGCATTTCCGGAAGCGATGATAGTTCCGCCATTGATTGTAATAGCACCGTTCGACTGACCGCTGTTACCGCCAATGCCCGCTTCAATGCTAACGCCAGAGCTCGCCTCTAGTCTACCAGACCCGCCAGACTGCCCGTAGATCGTAAGAGAATTGTCAGGCGCGACATGTACAGGCGCATTATAGTCTGAGCTTGACGTTGTAATCGTCATCGTCTTGCCGTCCATAAGGACAAGCTTGACATTGCCGGAAATCGTAACCGACGAGCTGAACGACACATTGTTGTAAACGACATACCACCCTTCTGTCGAGCCCGTATCAGACAACGTTGTCATGCTCGACTCGACGATGGTACAGGTCTTTGTGATAGGCGCAGAGCCTTCGCCCGCAAAAGTCACAGGCACATCGCCAGTCGTCAATTGCAGCCACTTGGAGTAGAATGTAAAATCGCCAGAATCAGTTGTCGAGATAGACGTAAACTGGGTGCCGGTGAAAAGCGAATTTGTAAACCACCCCTGGAATTCGTGACTTGCCTTCGTCGGCGTCGGCAAAGTTGCGCCAACGCCTTTTATATAGGTTGAGGGGTAAAGGCTCAATGTAGACTCTCCATCATAGTAGACGATGGAATAGGTCTCTCTTACTACAAGCGTATAGGTTGCATCAAGCGTAAGCGGAGTTTCGGAAGTATCACTGACTACCAGCGTAAAATCAAAAGAATCCGACGAGGCCGGAGTCCCGACCAAGGACGTACCAGAAATGCTAAGCCACTCAGGGAAAGATGATCCTTCCTTGAGCTCAAACGTATAGGTTCCGCTGCCGCCCGAAATTGTATTCGAAAGCGGCAAGTTTATTGACTCGCCCGGGGTAAATGAAGCTGACAGATATGTTGCCGTTTGCCTAAGGCTGGGCGGAGCGATATAGAAATATTTCTGTCCACTCAATGTGACAGCTCCTGACGAATCTGGAGTGAGAGACACGGCAGTTGCCGCGCTGGCTCCCGCCCAAACGTCCATACCGGAACCAACGGTTAGTGTTCCATTGCCCGTGCTGCTACCATACCCTCTGCCGATTCCGGCAGCGCTGCTACTGCCCGCTTCCGCCGACACCTTGCCTCCATAGATAGCAACAGCACCACCCTTCCCATACCAGTCGCCGCCACCGATTCCAGCAGCATCACCCGATCCTTTTGCATTAACTATGCCGCCATAGATAGTCACCGTTCCGCAGTCACCCAACCCTGTTCCGCTGGATGTTTTATTGTTGCCGCCTATGCCAGCTCCCGCCGAGCCTCCTGTCGCAGAAAGTTCACCTGTTCCGCCGTTCTGGCAGTAGATTGTCAGCGAGTTCACGGTCGTACCGTCGTCAACCACGCAAATACCGGCTTGACCGTAAGATCCGTTCACCGTCAGCTTCGCGCCGTCGGCGAGGATGAGGTTCACATTGCCGTTGACGGTGACGGTCGAACTGATCGACACCGGTCCCTCGACCACATACCAGCCCGTTTCAAGGTTTGTCGTACTCGATGTGATCTGCGTACATGTCGCGCTGGCGGGATTTCCTGTCGCGTCGATGTAGTCTGTCGCGAGCGCCGCGAAGGACGCGAGCGCGAAAAACGCGAATGCGAGCGGACGGACCGCAACAAGGCGGCCTAAGATTTTACGTATCATGGCTGGCTCCTGTTTGGTAACTGCTTGAACATCTACGGTATCATTATACCATTTGAGCAAGCGAAGCAACACAGGAATCAGACGTCAAATTTTGGCAAAATGGGCAAAATGGCCGGCGGGGGACGGCATGGGGGAGCAAGGGAGTGGAGCGGTGGCCTCAAAGACCAAGGAGCTTCCGCGCAGGGATGATGGCGTCGAAATAGCCGTCTCCCTCGACCGTCCGCGACAGATTGCCGTCGTACACCAGGACAGGCCGCGCCGACATTCCGGACCTGAGCGGAAGGCTTGCTATCCTGTCGGCGACTTCGTCCTCTATCTCGCGCCCAATCTCGCGCTTGCGCTTTACCTCGACTACATATGCCGTCCGAGGAGTCTGGATCAGCAAGTCAATCTGGCATCCCCCGTCTCCTCCCCGTGAATTCCGGTACGGTGCCGCAGACTCCACCACCGCCCCTCCCAGATGGAGGAACGGAATGATTTGATCGAAGTTGTTGACGATAAGATTCTCGAACTGAAGTCCCATGACGGCATTCCACTCCGGCAGGTTCTCCACATCCGTGAAATCGTACACGCCATCCTCTATTTCTCGCTTGTGCGGCGCGAGATACTTCAGGAAAAAGCGCGTGTAATTGTCCTTGAGACGATATTTCGACACGCGCGCCTTCCGTCCTGTCGCCGGATTGAGTCCACCGTCGTCAGTGATGAATCCACCCTCTTTCAGCGCCCGTAGGTCGTCGGTGAGATGCCCGTTTCGCGCTGCGCCAAGCCGCGCGGACAGCTCCGCCCCCGTCAACGGCTCGCCGGCAAGAGCGCCGAGGATCGACTTTTTTGATTCGGCGCCACCACCAAACAACGGGTTGAAGATGGCATCGAAATCCTTGAAAAGTTCGCCTGTCGAACTGAAGCACATCCTCCTAATGTTCTCAGTGGCGTCGAGACCGGGATCCATCTCCTCGATGTATCTCGGCACCCCGCCGGTGACGGAAAGAACATCCAATATCTCGCGTGGTCCGACGCGCGTTGCCGTCTCTCCCCAGAACTGAGCGCATTCCGAAAGATTCAACTCCTTGAGTACGTATTCGCGGGAAAAACGCCCGGCAAATCCCGTGTTGTCGAGAATGTTCTCCCGTATCCAGGCCGAAACCGATCCGCATAGGACGAACACAAGGTTGTCATGCCTGTGGAAATAACTCTCCCACGCCTTGCGCAGCGTGCCCGGGAACATGTCGTCGTATCCGCCCATCCACGATATCTCGTCCAGGACTACAACCGTCCGTCTGGTGTCGTCAATGACGCCGTTGAGCCTTTTAAATGCATTCAGCCAGTTCGATGGAACCGTATCCTCGGCATCCGTCTGCGCCGCCAGCGATTCGGCGAAACCCCGCAACTGGTCCTCATTAGTCATGTTCTTCGTCGGCGCGAGACCTTCAATTTCAATATAGACATCAGCCGTACGTTTCGCGAATTCGCGGAAAAGCGTCGACTTGCCAATCCGACGCCGTCCGCGGCAGGCAACAAGAGAAGATGTACGCTTCCGCCAAAGCGATTCAAGATCTTCCAGATAGTTTTTCCGTCCGATGAATTTCTTCATGGCAATCCTTTCAAAAATACACACATAGTATCGCAAATTATTTGTAGATTGGCAATAGGAAACTGGCGCGAAATTTTATTTTTCAAATTTCGCGCCCATTCACGCCTCAAAACTTTCGGGCGCGAAATTCATCTTTTTCAATTTCGCGCCCGCTGTATGTCGGAGAAAACTATCCGGCTGGGGACTAAGCCATTGACTTATTCGCCGAACTTGACTCTAAAGAACTGGCTTTGCGAACCGGAAGAAGGCGTGACCTTGATCGTCGTCTTGACGGCGCTCGTCTTCTCTTCAATCGCGACCCCGCTCGTCATCGGCGAAGCTGTCGCGAGCCCTTCGAGGGTGTCAGCGGAATAGACCTTGATCTGACCATCCGTCACGTCCTTACCGAGCGCGTCGTTGCCAAGCTCCGCAAATGCCGTAAGCGTCCAATTGCCGTCCGTCCCCTTAACGAACTTCGTCGTCGCCGCATCGCCGTCAGCAGCGAAAGCTGGTGAGGGAAGCACAGTTCCGCCCGCCGCGCCAGCCACTTGTACGCCATTGATCTTCACTGTTGCGCCAGAAGGAATCGTAACTGTGTAGGACGTATCACCGACCATCACATCGCCGTCCGACGCCTCGTAGCTGCCGCTGAGCGAGCCCAGATCGATTTTATTCGGCTTGAGCCTCCGCCTAAGACTTCCGACGGACTCATCAATAAGGGTTTGGTCAATGTAGATGCTGCCGCAAGATGACCCGGAGTATCCACTTAAGCCGATCGGCTGCCCCGCGCTGTAACCGTACTGGGCTTCACCTCCCTGCGCTTCAATAATTTCAATCCCACGATCAATGATATAGATTGCGCCGCAGCTTCCTTCGGCTCCGCATCCAATGCCTGCCGCCGCTTCGCCGCCGATGCCGTATACCTCTCCACCAAGGATACTGATGTCGCCACACGCAGAACCAAAGCTGCTGCCGATACCGGCAGCGCCAGTACCACCGCTCGCCACAATCGTGCCACCTTCTATTGTTATGTTCCCGCAGGCTGTCTGGCGGTAACCGGCACCGATGCCGGCAGCCCAGCCGTTGCTGAACGCGCGCAGGGTGCCTTCTCCTCTTATCCAAAGCGTTTTGCCTGTCGGGACGAAAACGCCCGGGCAGTGCGAATGGAATCCCGTGACATTATTCACTCCCTCGAGGATGAATGTTGCATCTCCAAGACATGTGAGACCTGCCCAGACATAATCTGAACTGTCCTCGCCGTTGATTGTAATGTCGCGCAGCGTCACAGTCGCGCCTGCAGCGATGGACACCTTGTAATTTCCACCGAGGATACCCGTGATAATCATGCCGTCTTCAACTGTCTTATCACCCGTCAATTTCCCAAGACTAACTATTTTAGAAGTGAGGGTACGCGTATTCCCGCTGTCTGAGACGAAAAGGCTGTCGTCAATCGATACAAGTCGGCAAATACTGCCCGAACCTTTTCCTATTGCTAGCCCGGCTCCATCAGACGAGGTCGCTTTCACAACCGTTATATCCGGACCGATAAGAACGCAGCCGCACATTCCAGAAGTTCCTGCTCCGATTGCAGCGGAACTGCCTGACGCCGTGACACTTCCGCCTACCACCGTGATCATACCGCAATCGCTCCAGCGTCCGCTTCCTATTCCGGCTCCGGAGGAGCCCCCATTTGACTTAACGGTCCCGCCCGAAATATAGACTTCAGCACATGAGGCAGGTGCCACCGCCGAGGATGTGCCGCCACAACCTATGCCAGCACTATTCTCACCTCCGGTGCAATCCACGCGTCCGCCCACAATCGAAATTCTGCCGCAGGAACCGGCTCCGCCGGAACCGATGCCGGGCGCGTCCGCGCCGCCAGTGGCTGTTATGTCACCGCCGGAAATAGATATATCGCTGCACTTGGCGTTACCCCCTCCTCCAATTCCGGCGCTACCGGAGCCGCCATATGCGAACAGAGTTCCGCCTTCGACATAAATGCTGCCGCAATCCAAGCTATTGCCGCCGCCGATGCCTGCCCCCCAGCCGTTGCTGCTGGCGGTGAGCGTGCCAGTGCCTTCAATCGTAAGTTTGCCGTTTACAGGAACATAGATGCCAGGATACGAATTGTAGAACCCCCGTATTATATTTCTGCCTTCAAGTATGATTGTCGCTCTGCCCTCACATGTCAACCCGGCCCACTTCGAGTTGTAAATATCGCTGCCCTCGATTTTAACGTTGGAAAGCGTCACAATGGCTTGATCGGCAAGGCTTATCTTGCAATTCGCGGCAAGCGTACCAGTTAAGGTCTGCCTACCAGATGGAATTACAGTGTCACTTGTTATTGTAGACAGATTGTATGTCTCCGCCCAGGCGATTGATGCTAGACCGATCGCCGCTGCAAGGATCAACAGTCTCTTCATCTTTATGCTCCTTTTGTGTAAGTTGGACTTTCTGTCGTTATTATAGCATCATAATCCAACAAGCGGCACCAAAAAAAACATGAATTTTTGGCAAAATGGGCAAAATGGCAGGCGGCTAAACACGGTAGCGGGAGATGACGAACGCTGCGGCGGAGATGAGGATGGAAGGTATGACGCAGACGAGCCAGCGCACACCTTCCTGCGCGAGCGGAGTCTGCGATTCGAGTCCGTTCATGAAATACGCCCCCGCCGCGTTGCCGACGGACATCATCGCGAACGCAAGGACAAAGAACAGCGCAAGCACGCGAAGCGGCCTGTTTCGGCAGAACTCACGCCATATCTCGCCAATCCCCACTCGAGAGTCATCCGCAGCATTCGCGACGATCCGCTCCTTTGTCTGCGAGAAGGAAAACACAAGCGCCGCCGCCGCGACAAGCGCAAAGACGCCCATTGTGGCGAGCCATGCGCGCGGATCAGACGAAAGCGACGCCGATTCCTCCGGCGCGGCGGCGCGGTATCCGGTCCAGGCGAGAACGATGCCGGGAAGAATCTTCCCCACAGCCATTCCAAGTCGGAAGAATATTCCCATGATAGAGCTAATCACCGCAGAACGACGCCGCCCCGTGAGGCGCTCGGAATGCTCTATCACCTCCGGAACAAGCGCCCACATATAACCCGTCGCGACGATTATCCCAGTCGCCTTCACGAACTGCGCGGCATGAACCCAGACGGACGAGCTGAAGTCCGGACCTCCCGTGCGGCTGAGGATGTAGAGCGCGGCCATTCCCGCGACCGCAACTGGCGCAAACGCATAGAAAAGCCCCCTTGTGCCGAGCTTCCGCCGCAGCCACGGCAGGAACGGAAGAAACAAAAACGACGGAAGCATCCCAAGCCCCATGAAGATTGCCGTTCGCCACGGTAGGGCGGGCGCGCCGCCGAACGCCCCCACCAGAATCGGCACTCCCGCGGCCACGGCAAGACACGCGGCGTTCGCAAGGAATATCCTCACCGCCGTCAAGACGGTTATCTCGTCCGTGTCTCGGCAGAGCGACGCCCCGAGAGCGCCGTATGCGACATTGACGAGCGTGAAGGACATCGAGAACGCGATGTACGTGACCGCCGCGTAGACGGTTTTCAGAATCCCGCCCAACTCCCCGAACGGATTCCAGAAGCACATCACGGCAAGCGCGGCGAGCGGAAGCCCCGCAGCGAGGAGCCACGTGCGGTATTTTCCGAGGCGCGGAGTTCGGCTATCGATGAACGCTCCGGCAAACGGATTCCACACAAAGTCGACGATCTGCGCGACAAGGAATATCGCAGCCGCTGACGAAGGCGCAATGCCGAGAACGTCCGTGTAGAAGAAGAGCAGATACATCGCGGCGGCAGGATACACCAGGTTCTGCGCGAAGTCACCCGCGCCGAATCCAATGCGCACCTTCCAACCGAGTTTATCCATAACCACCTAACTACCCAACCACCTAACCATCAATACGGCATGGTCCTCCCGAAAACATATCGCGGAGCAATCACCGGCGATGGCGGAATACGCCCCTTCGCAAGACGCGCCAGCACATATGCGGCGACTTTCTCGCCTGTCTCGGACGCATCGCACTCGAAGCGCGTGAGGGCCTCGGAATAGACCGGGCCAAGTCCGCGGTTCGAAAGCGCCACGACCTTGACGTCGCCCGGAATCTTGAGCCCGCGTCCGAGAAACGCCGTGAGCGCCCCCTGCGCGACGAAGTCGTCCCAGAAGAGGAACACGTCGGGAAAATCCTGCCGAGGCATGTCCATGAACGCATTGTAGGCCGACCGCTCGATTCCCTCGTATCGTCCGAGTTCGTCCATGCGCGGCACCGTCATCCATCCGGACTTTATCCCCTTCTCCGCAAGCGCCTTTCCAGCGTCCGGCGTCTCGTTTCCGTCGAAGCGCACCTGCATGACCCGCTTGACGCCAAGTCGGACGCAGTGCCGGACGAAATTGCCGATCGCCTCCTCTGCCGAGAAGCGTATCCAGAGTCCCTCATCTTTCGTAGGCTCGTCGCCATATATGAATACGCTCTTCACGCCGGCCTCGCGCAGACACTTTCTGACGGGCTTCGTGCTGTAGATTGCGATTGCAACGTCTGGCGTGCGGACTAGCTCGTGCTTAAGGAACGAAAGCCCGATCTGCCTGTCCTTCGAGAAGACGACCGTGGAGAACGCATACCCCGCAGCACCCAGGCTCTGCCGAAGCGCGTCGGCGATCATCGTCACATGATAGCTGCACGCATCAACGTCCGGAAGCACAAACAGGACGCGTCCGTGCAGCGCGCTGGCGTTGCGCGAAAGGACAACAGTCCCGACACGCGGACGCGAACGGACGTATTTTTCCCGCGCAAGGCGCTCCACAACGCCGCGCGCGATGCGGAACGTAGTCCCGGTTGCCTCGGCAATGTCCTTTATCGCCGGAATCGTCTCGCCGGCCTTCAACCGCCCCTCGGCGATCTCGCACTTGATGAAATCGCAGAGTGCGTCAGCAGGGGACGCCGAGCCATCGGGCGTATAACGGAAGTTCTTCAGAAAATCACTGTTCATTTGTTATCTCCTGCACAACGGCTCCAAATACTCTCTCCTGAAAAGCGCAATTCGCCGCGCCTCCACCGACCCTTCGGCGACCTTAGACGACGCTGACGAGACGAGAAACTTTAGACGCGCAAGCACATCAGGCGAATAGATTTTCCCCTGCAGCTCCTCCTCCATCGGCGCTTCGCACACGCCCGGTCCGAGCGGTGTGTCGTACGGCTTCGCGACGACTTTCATCCAGCACTTCTCAAGCGTGTCGAAGAACTCCGCCATCTCCTCCGCCGCCGCGCCGAACATAAGCCTGTGGTGCTCGGCTAGAATCGCCTCAACGTCGGAATCGGGATTCCAGCAGACACGCGAGAACACGTAGTAGTTGAGGTAGTTGTATATCCAGCGGTCGCTTTCGCTTTCCGCGAACGCGCCGGTGACATGCGGCGCGACGGCGCGGTAGTACGCGGACCACGCGCGCGGCGCGAACTGCGGGATGTCCTTCATCTCGAGGTTCCAGCAGTCCACCTTGTCCGGATAGTTCCAGAGCGAAACCTCCCGTCCGAGCTTCGCGTGCCATGCGGCGACTTCGTTCCTCTCCCGCGCGCCGATCGCAGTTCCCTCAGCCCAGGGGCCGCGCCGCGCGACGAAGACGTCGACGTTGTCGGGAATCTCGTTTGTCGGTATGCGCGCGTACGGAATGTACGACATCTGAGAAACTCGCGCGTGCGGGAATTTCGATTTTATGCGCTCCGCGAGCTGCGCAGTGCGCCGCCATACGAGGTCCGTCGCAAAGCCGATGTCGAACTTCGAGAACGGAACGTTCTCCATGCACCAGTTGCAGTTGCAATGCCGCACCCAGGTGAGTCCATCCTTCGGCATCGCGTCGAAGACGGGAGTCTCCGACGGTAGGGCGCGATCACCGAGCGCGCCGTCAATGACCGCGCATGCGTTGGTATATATCGCATCCCACGTCTCCGGCGAAAGGCAATGCGTCTTCGCGCCGTGGCAACACCGAAGGTGATACGTCTCCATCCTGAGGCGATACCAGTTGAGGCGCTTGAAATCGGTTTCGTTCATTCCCGCGAGTATTTCGGGCGCAACTTTTCCGTCCTCGTAGCCATAGCGCCGCACCGAAAACGCAGGCGATTCCTCTATGCGCCCTTCCGGCACCGCGATGCGTTTCGCACGCGGCACGCATGTTCCGAGTTCTCCCGGAAAGTACATCCTCACCCCGGCGAACCGCTCGAGAAAGGCATACACGCCGAAAAGCGTGCCGCGCCGGAAGCACGGCTGCCAGATCGCCTCGTCGGGAAGTGCCGCCGTGGCGTCGACATCGGTGACGTCATCGTCATTGCCAAAAATGCGCACAACATTCTCCGCCACCTCGATGACATACCCATCGCGGTCTAGCGGTGTGGCAAGGCCGCCCCGGCCTTGCGCTCCGCCCAACACAATCGCCGTCTTACCCTCTGTTCTCTGCGCGACTACTGGCAACGCCTCGCCAAGAACACCCTTCAAAAAGAAATTCAATTCCTCTGCCGCAAGCCGCGTCGCATACGCCGCGTTTGTCGCCACGACGATCTCGGAATCGCGATCGACGACAACATCGGCATTCGCCGAAGCTACAACGGACAGGAAGAACGCAGAGATTACGCAGAGCGCTGCACGCTCTACACGTTCTACACGGCTAAATAATCCTGCGGACAACTGCATCACAAATCCTCGAACGTAAGCGAGCCGAGCGGCGAGAGGTGGATGCAGAAGCGCGTGGAGTAATCGGCTTTGTCCGGCGACGCCATCTGCCGTCTGCAGGGCATGAGGTCGTAAATCGCCGTTTTCTTTCCGTTTCCGTTGGCACTCCTCAGGATCCTGTTGGATCCCTCTGAAATTCCCGTTGGATTGACGGAGAAGTCCGGCAGTCCGCAAGCCAGAGAAGCATAGTCTACCACCTTGTCGAGCACCCATTCCCCGTCGAGGCCGACGATGTCGTAGAGACCCCAGCCGTTGTCGTTTTTCAGGCCGACGGGACTCTGATCCAGAAAGGCTGTGGCGTGGGACCAGATGGCGATTGCATCCAGATAGCCGTTGAGAACTTCCATTGATTCATCCAAGGTTCCGCCATTCGGCCAGAACGTCGACTTCCCGGCGCGAGCCGCGGCCTCCCACTGCTCTTCCTCGCAGAGGTCGACGACGATTCCGGCTCCGGCCTTCGCGCGCAGCTTCGCGACAATCGACCCTTCCGCGACCCTGTAGCCTGTGCTCGGCCAGTCGACGCCTGGCTGCGCCCCGCGCAGGTCGTCATACGAGACATGGACAGGTTCGAAGCTGGACGCTCCGACCGCTCCCATGAGACAGGCGTGCTGGGCTTCGGTATACTTGAAGATTCCTACATAGAAGTCGTTGGTGAGCACGACCGTCCGTCGGTTCATCATCTTCGCGGCCTCATCCACATCCCAGTGGTTGAGATACGCAAACGTGCTCCTCGGTTCGCCCAGCGTGTACGTTCCCGCCGGGATGCGGCGGAACACCATCTTCGTCGACTTGTATTCGTCCGTCCAGCCGCCTTCCGGCGGTGCGCTGCGGTAGGTGCATCCGCCATTCACGAGATCGATGACCGCATAGTCGCGAACGACGACTTCATTCGTGACCGTCACGGTGAATCCCGTCAACGTCTGGCCTGCGAACGGCGACGCGGCTGGATCCCAGGTAAGGCGATGGTGTCCGGGATCGCAGTCGCTCAGCATGCCGAGCGCATACGGCTCGGGATGTGCGTCCCACCTGGCCGAAACATGCACGTCGCTCACGTCTCCAGAAAGGATAAAGTCGACATCGACCTTCTCGCTCCACGGCCAGCGCTGATTGACGACGACATTCGATATGGAAGTCGCCGCTCCCGCCGCGAGCGCGGCGGCAAAAACCAGGACCGAAAGCTGTGCCTTTGCGTTCACCATGTCGTCAGCGGATCCTTATCGATATCGCGGGGTCGTACGGAGGCGCGATGTCGTATCCTGATTCGCCCGTCCCTCCGCTCCATTCCGGATCGAACGCGAACACGCGGGGACTTCTCACGCGCCGCCATTCGCCATACGCCCTCGCGCGCACGGTTATTGGACCTCCCCCCGCGCCGTCAACATACGCAAGCGTCGCCGTTTGGCGGGAGACTTCGCTTCCATTCACACTCTGGACGAGCACGACGTCAACAAGCGCCTCGGAAATCTGCGCGGGCTGCGGGCAACTTCCGTGCGTATCACCCTCGCCGCGTGCGACATCAAATTCTGAGACCGCGCCGGTAATCCTGTTTGAAAGCACAAGTGACGCGGCATCCGCGGATTCGTCCCAAATCCAGCTAAGTGGCGCGGATCTGTCGCCAACTGTCATCCATAGACGCATATCGGACATGGTACGGACAGTCATCGCGAAGCACGGCAGCACAAAGAGCAGGCAAAAAGAAGCGGTGAGCCCCGCGCGAAAATTCGACTCATGCCCAACAGTAGAAGCGCAGAAAACTCCGGCCCTCCGCGGAGTGCAAATTTCTGGCATATGGGTTATATCGCGATTGTTCACAGTGTGGGATATTGTAGCAAAAAAACGCCGCATGTGAAAGCGAAAGGCGCGGTCCTTCCGGATCGCGCCCTCGTCTTTGTCGGTGGATGCTTGAGGAAACAGCAAATGTCTGCGCTTCGCTATTTTGATGCACCCTCCATTGCTGGAAGGCGTTTCACCATCTCTCCCCGAAGGGAGATGTCTCCTTAGAAAGGAGGTGATCCAACCGCTGGTTCCCCAACGGTTACCTTGTT
>Ga0129306_1001573_pt1 | contig 24883 bp, 21 predicted proteins | sample P827metagenome_FD_94438 | JGI IMG/M metagenome (GOLD analysis project Ga0129306, IMG submission 94438) | Capybara group fecal microbial communities from Wisconsin, USA - P827 metagenome | ecosystem: Host-associated > Mammals > Digestive system > Large intestine > Fecal | place: USA: Wisconsin... | reverse complement strand
TGTTCTACATCTGCATCTTCAATCCATCCACGTTCTTTCATTGCATCAATCTTTTCATTAAATTCTTCAGGAGATGAAGCTACAAAGTATCCTCTTCCACCTCTTGCTCCAGGGAATTTAACCATTACAGCACGGTCAATTTCAGCAGGGTCATCGTATTTCATTGGGATTCTAATCTTACCGTTTACGAGCAATTGTCTTTCCAAGTCTCTTTCAGCTTCCCATCTTAAGATGTCTCTGTTACCAAACATAGGAACATTGAACTTATCTTCAACGTTATCTAAACCTGCATATGCAACGAATGATCCATGAGGGATAACAATTGCATTCATGTCTCTTAATTTTTGTTGAACATCTTCATTTACAATGTCTTCGAATTTATCTACAATGATGTATTCATCTGCAACATCAAAACGTTGATAAGGTACTTCTCTACCCTTTGCACAAACAATAGCAGTTCTAAATCCTTCTTGTTTAGCACCATTAAGAATATGTAAAGATGTGTGACTACCTAAAGTAGCGATAGTGATATTGTCCTTATCATACCCTTCCAAAATCTCCAATATTTTTTCTTTACTAACTTTTCCCATTTTTAATCTCCTGAACTAATATTTTTCAGAAATCAACTAAAAGATAAAAATTATTTATCAATAATTATATTATATTTTTATAAACTTATAAAGTTTTATTATTAAATTTTAATTCATATATTATAGAACTAAAATAATGGTAAGAAGATGAGCATGAAAATGATAAAATAGCAATTTTCTAAAAAACTATATAATCAATATTACACAAAGTTATTATTGTTAGACGAAAACGAATAAATCATTTCAAAATATTGATGATGGATTTCATCAGAATTATTTTAAAATTACTATTTAATGTGAAAATATGTTGATTGGATTAATATCAGATACCCATATTCCAGATAGGAGAGTTAAGCTTCCTCAAAAGGTTTTGGAAACCTTTGAAGGAGTTGACTTGATCATTCATGCAGGAGACATAACCAGCCAAAGCGTTATTGATGAATTGGAGACAATAGCTCCTGTAGTTGCTGTTGAAGGGAATATGGATAGGGTTCATGGAGAAATTGATCTTCCACCTTCTAAAGTCATAGAAGCGGAAGGACATAAGATTGGAGTGATACATGGAGAGGTTTATCCGAGAGGGGATACACAACAATTATATTACCATGCATTGCAATTGGAAGTTGACATTCTTGTAAGTGGACATTCACATATTGCACAGCTTGAAAAGATTAAAAATGTCATTTTAGTAAATCCGGGAAGTCCAACAAACCCAAGATTATCAGACCCATCAGTTGCATTGATGGAAATTAACGGCAATGACATAAGCATAGAATTCATTCAAACTGGAAGGCCTGTCTGTTCTGCATTGAATTTTTATGAAGAGAAGGCGAAAAAGGATAAGAAGAGGGATTAAAATGGGAAGCAGATGGCAAGTGGAAAAGAAGAATGACCCTTATTACAAAAGAGCTAAAAGTGAAGAGTATCGTTCAAGAGCATCATATAAGCTTAAGCAACTTGATAAGAAATACAAGATCATTAAGGAAGGGGACACTGTAGTGGACTTAGGTGCTGCTCCAGGCGGATGGTCCCAGGTGGCATTGGAAAAGGTAGGCGAAGAGGGAATCGTTGTAGGAGTCGATTTAAATAGAATCAAGCCATTCCACGAACCTAATTATTATGGAATCAGAGGGGACTTCACAAAAGAAATCGTTCAGGAAAAGATAATGGAATTGACAAACGGTAAAGTGAAAGTCCTTATGTCAGATGCTGCACCTTCATTAACTGGAGTGAAAGACCTTGACCATTTAAGGTCTGTAGACCTTGTTGAGACAGTGTTTAAGATTGCAGATAATATCCTTGAAACCGAAGGAAATCTAGTGATCAAGGCATTTCAAGGATCAGAATACAAACGTCTTTTAGACAGCATAAAATACGATTTCAGAAAAGTGAAATCAACTAAACCTCCATCCTCAAGACAAAAAAGCAAGGAAATGTATATTGTAGGTTTAGGCTATAGAAAAGGACCTAAAAAGAAAAAATAATTATAAAATCAAAATAGTCAAAAATTTTTAAAAATAGTTTAAATAGTAAAAAAATAGCTATTAAACTGTTAAAAATATAAAAAATCTAAAAAAATAAAAACTAAAAAATAAAAACTAAAAAATAAAAACTAAAAAATAAAAACTAAAAAATAAAAACTAAAAAATAAAAACTAAAAAATAAAAAAAGAAAGTTAAATAAAAATTTATTTAACTGATAAACTGTTATAAGCTTCTTGAGCTATTTTTAAATCGTTTTTTGCTAGTTGTAATCTTTTATCAACTTCTGAAGCCGGTTTATTCATAGATAATGCACTCTCAACATCACTTATATCATTTTTAACCCTTACAAGTTCCACTTGTGCATTAACATATTCTCTTTCTAAAGTGATATTGTTCATCATATAAATCTTATTACCAGTTTCATTATATTGAACTTCCAAATTAGAATAATTATTCTTCAATTCAGCTAACTGGTCATATTGAGTACCTGAAGAAATTCCTCCAGTTAAACTAGAAGAAACTACGCTAAAACCAACATAAGCAACTGCCGCAACAGTAGCTATAATCATTATCACTCCTAAAACAGAAATTAACATAGAAGTTGATTTGAATAGACCCAATCTTGATTTTCTCATAAATTCACCATAATATTATTTAAAAAGTAAATAGCATTATTATTAATTTTAATTTTACACATATTTAAAATTATCAATTTATATTGGTGTTTTAACGAAATAAAGACAATATTCCAATATATTTCTGTTAATTTCTATAAAAAAATTATAACGAAACAGGAACAATTTTTCAATATGATAACCATGAAAAATTAAAAAATTAATTAAACTTTTATAATATTAAATATAAAAACAATATTACAATGAATTCCACTAACAAAACAAAAACATCACTTTCACAATTTGAAGAATTTTTCTCAACAATTTACAAAGATGATGTATTTGAAATTTTAGAAAAATATCCTGATGAAAGGTCACTTACAGTCAATTACGAAGAATTAGAGAAGTTTGATCCTGATTTAGCAGACTTATTGATAACAAAGCCGGAGGAGGTTATTTCAGCTTCACAAAAGGCTATTAAAAATATCGATCCGTTGATGAAGGAAGATATGGAATTGAACATCAGATTTGAAAATCTCACAAACAACATTCCATTAAGCGATCTCTTAAGTAAATATATCGGTAACTTTGTATCTGCTGATGGAATCATTAGGAAAACTGATGAGATTCGCCCACGTATTGAAACAGCAAAATTTGAATGTAGAGGTTGCATGAGGATTACTGAAGTGGAACAACACTCTGGAAACCATATTATGGACCCTTCATTATGTAGCGAATGTGGTGGAAGATCTTTCAGATTGCTTCAAGAAGAATCCAAATACATTGATACACAAAACGCTAGAATGCAGGAACCTTTGGAAAACCTCTCTGGAGGAACCGAACCAAAACAAATGCTTTTAGTTTTAGAAGATGATTTGGTAGATGAATTGAATCCTGGTGATAAAGTCAGAATCACAGGAACCCTAAAGACATTTAGGGAAGAGAGAAGTGGAAAATTCAAAAACTACATCTATGTAAATCATATAGAGCCTTTGGAACAGGAATTTGAGGAATTGGAACTTAGTGAAGAGGATGAGGAAAAAATCTTGGAATTGTCCAGAGACCCTCATATACACGATAAAATCATTAACTCCACTGCACCGTCAATCAAAGGTCACAGAGATGTAAAGGAAGCTATTGCATTGCAACTCTTTGGTGGAACAGTGCAACAATTAGAGGATGGAACTCGTTTAAGAGGAGACCTTCACATCCTTATTGTTGGGGACCCTGGTATCGGTAAGTCCCAAATACTTAAATACGTTTCAAAATTAGCTCCAAGAAGTGTTTACACCAGTGGTAAAGGTACATCTGGTGCTGGATTAACTGCAGCTGCAGTTAGAGATGAACTTGGAGGATGGTCTCTTGAAGCAGGTGCATTAGTACTTGGGGACCAAGGTAACGTATGTGTTGACGAATTGGATAAGATGCGTTCAGAAGACAGATCTGCACTTCACGAAGCATTGGAACAACAAACAGTAAGTATTGCAAAAGCGGGAATCATGGCAACATTGAATACAAGATGTTCAGTTCTTGCAGCTGCAAACCCTAAATTTGGTACTTTTGACAGATACAAGACTTTAGCAAACCAAATTGACTTGCCTTCACCAATTCTTTCTCGTTTCGATTTAATATTTGTAATTGAAGACAAGCCAGATGTTGAAAAGGATAGGGAATTGGCACAACACATTCTTAAGACTCACCAATACTCTAACATAGCATATGATATAGAGCCTGAACTCTTAAGAAAATATATCGCTTATGCACGTAAAAATATCCATCCGGTACTTACAGATGAAGCAAATAAAGTATTGGAAGAGTTTTATGTATCTGTGAGAACTGGAGGTATGGAAGAGGGAACTCCTGTACCTATCACTCCAAGGCAATTGGAAGCAACCATTCGTTTAGCTGAAGCTAGTGCAAAACTTCAACTTAAAAATGAGGTTGAAGCTTCAGATGCGCATAGAGCAATTAACTTGCAAAGAAGATGTTTAGAGAAAATCGGAATGGATCCTGATACAGGTAAAATCGATATTGCGAGAGTTGAAGGAAGAACTCCAACCTCTGAAAGAGATAAGATGCGTGTAGTGCAAGAAGCGATTAAAGCATTGGAAGAAGAATTCGTTGAAGTTCCAGTGAATATCCTAAAAGATCATCTTGCTGAAAACCACGAGATGAGTGAAGAGAAAACAGATGAGATCTTAAGAATACTTAGATCTAAAGGAATTATTTATGAACCTCATCATGGTGTGGTAAAAAGACTGGAAGATTAAAACAGTGCAAAAACTACTAAATAAAATTAAATTTTATGCTTGATAATTATCAAGCATTTTTCTATTTTTTATTTTCAAAATTTCATTGAAATTTTTCATATTACTTATCAAAAAATAATAAGATTTTTCTTTATATAAATTATTATATAATAAATACATTAATAAATGATAAAAAATATATCTTATATTAATATAACTCAAATACTAATTTTATAAATATTTATCATAAATTTTATTTGATTATACTTACTTTAAATTAATTTTACTATTCCAAAGAGGTGAAAAAATGGATGAATATGAAAACTTATTAAACAGAGCTATTGATCAATTGCCTCCTGAGGTATTTGAAACAAAAAGATTTGAACCTGTTAAAGCATACTCTGTTATTCAAGGTAATAGAACCTTTATTCAAAATTTCAAAGATGTGGCAGACTCATTAAACAGAGACCCACAACACGTATTAAAATACTTATTAAGAGAATTAGGTACTGCAGGTAACTTAGAAGGAGTAAGAGCAATCTTGCAAGGTAAATTTAATCATTTCCTAATCAATGAGAGAATCGATGAATACATTGAAAAATACGTTATCTGTCATGAATGTAACAGACCAGATACTCAAATCATAAGAGAAGACAGAATCTTTATCTTAAAATGTGCAGCATGTGGTGCAAAAGCTCCACTAAAACCATTATAAATTTTCTCTTCTTTTATATTTTTTATTTTTAAAAAAATTAAATAGCCATTAAACTTAAACCATTAATTTTATTCAATTTTACATCTTATGAGTGTTTTAAAATGTTTTGTCCAGAATGTGGTGCAACAGACGTTGAAATGATAGATGGAATCTGCAAAAACTGTTTTTTAAAGAAATTCCAAATTATGGAAATTCCGGAAAATATCACTGTAACCATCTGCAAGCACTGCAATGCCAAATTAGAAGAGGGAAAATGGAAAGATGAGTACATTCCTGAAGAGGAAATCATCTATAGAGCATTGGAGAGAAACATAACCATTTCCGACTTGGCTGAAAATGAGGAGATAGAACTTGAAATCGACCAGATGAGAGGAACAATTGCAGAATGTTATGTTGAAGCTGTTGCAACTGTTTTAGGAGAAGAAGTGGTTGAAACACACACTCCAGATGTAAAGATCAATTACTCAGTTTGCCCGGACTGCAGTAAAAGAAATGCAGGGTACTATGAAGCGGTAATTCAATTGCGTGCAGATGATAGGGAACTTAAAGATGAAGAAATAGCTATTGCTGAAGAGATAATCAATAGAACCCTTGATAAGCAATTCAAAAAGGACAAATTGGCTTATATTCCTCAAGTTGCAAAGCTTAAGGAAGGAAATGACTATTACATAGGCTCTTTGAAATCTGCAAAAAAGGTTGTAGAGCATCTTAAAGAGGAATTTGGAGGAACCACTAAAGAATCTCCAAGACTTATCAGTGAGGACAAGTCTACTGGAAAAGGATTATATAGAATTTGGATAGCATTGAGACTTCCAAAATTCGTTAAGGACGATTTTGTAAAATATCATGATAACGTTTATCAAGTGAGCGATGTTGATGGAAACAGGATTCAAGTCATAAACCTGGAAAATCAAGACATAATCGCTTTAAAATGGAGAGAATACGATTCCATAGAAAAAATAGAGCATTTGGAAGGAGTCCAAAAAGCAATCATTACAGCAAAATCTCCAAGCATGATGCAAATTCTTGATCCGGATGACTACAGTCCAATTGATTTGGAAATGAATGAAAATATGGAAAAATACAATATTGGCGAAGAAATAGATGTTATAAAAATAGATGGAAAAATCTATATTATCTAAAATCATAAACAAAAAAATCATAATTATATAATTTATCTATTAAACAATTACAAAAATAATTAATAATTATCTATTATCTATTACAAAAACAAAAGTGTGATTACATGAACATTGAAGAGAAAATTGAATTAATTCAAGAAGGAACTTTGGAAATCATTGATGTGGATGAATTGAAAGAAAAGCTTGAAAAAGAGCACCCTATTGCTTATACTGGATATGAACCTTCTGGAAAAATTCATTTAGGTCATGCAGTGACAATAATGAAACTTAAACAATTACAGGATTTAGGATTTAAAATCAAGATCTTGCTTGCAGATTATCATGCTTTCTTGAATGGAAAGGGAACTGTAGAGGAAATAGCTGAAACTGCAGAATACAATAAAAGATGCTTCCAAGGATTAGGGCTCGCTGATGACACTGAATACATCTTAGGTTCATCTTTCCAAACCGGAAGCGAATACACCAATGACGTTTATCAATTAGCTACTTTGACCACCTTAAAAAGGGCAAAAAGAAGTATGGATCAAGTCAGCAGACATGATGACAATCCAAAAGTGGCTAGTGTAGTTTACCCGTTGATGCAAACTGCGGACATGTCCGCTTTGGAAGTTGATGTCGCTTTAGGAGGTATGGAACAGAGAAAAATCCAAATGTTAGCAAGGGAAAACTTACCTAGAATAGGAAAAGAAGCTCCTGTCTGTATTCACACTCCTTTGATTCATGGCCTTGACGGTGATGACAAGATGTCCTCAAGCAAAGGAAACTACATCGCTGTTGACGATGATGAAAAGACAATCAAGGATAAGATCAAGAAAAGCTACTGTCCAATGGGAGAAACTGAAGGAAACCCTATTTTGGAAATTGCAGACCACTTTGTATTCTCACAGCAAGACACTTTGCTTATAGAAAGACCTGAGAAATTCGGTGGAAACTTAGAACTCTCTAAAGAGGAACTATACACTATGTATGGGAAAGAGAACTTGCACCCAATGGACTTGAAAAATGCAATTACACAATACTTGATTGACTTCTTAAAACCAGTCAGAGACTTTATGGAGTCACAAGAATAAGAATGATTAAAAAAAACTAAAAAATAAGATAATCATATTATTAATTTTTAAAAAAAGATTAAATAGAGGGATAGAATGGAAGAAGAACCAGTATATGAAATGAAACTCACCAACGGTATTGGAGAACAAATGCTTGCTCATGTTATTGAACAGTTCGATGTTGAGTTGAAGCAAACTGAATTTGGACCAAAACTCCAAGGTACAAAAGAAGAGCTTGAAAAAGCACAAGATTACATTGTAAAAGTAATGAGAGAAAGACTAGACGAATTAGATAGAAGATAATCTAATTAAAAAAAGGAATTAGGCAAATAACCTAATTTACTTCTTACTTTTTTTATTTAAGCTATGCAATCTTTGCAAATGTCAAATAATGGAGCCACAGCTTTTTTTATATCAGAAGACACTTTATTCGGACCATTATTTGCATCAATTATTTTAATATTATCATTAGATTTGGCCAAGTCCAAATAGTTTTGTTTAACTCCAGTTAAAAACTCTTCATTTTCAAATTCATCAGTTCCATCACATCTTTGAACAGATTTTTTGACATCCAAATCCAAGAGCAAAACCAAATCAGGAATCTTAGCGTATTTATTTATCTCTTTAATCCATTCCTGAGGACTTTGATAAGCCAAACTTGAATAGAAAGACCTGTCACTGATTACAACAGTACTTTCATTTTCCAATCTTTCAATCTTTTCCATTAACATCATTCTATCTGCTGCAAATAACAATCCCAATGTCTTTTGCATAGAATCGGATTCAGCATCAGATCTAGTCAATAGCTGACGAATGAGCTTGCCCACTTCCATGTCTGTAGGTTCAACAATTGTCTCTACGTTTAAACCGTTATTCTCTAACCATTCCTTTAGGAGTTTAATCTGAGTTGATTTCCCAGCACCATCTATTCCTTCCAATACAATATACATAAGATAGAATTTATTTTTAAGAATATATAATTTTATTGTAATTTTAATTAGTTTTCAAAAGCTACCCTAAAAAACAATGCATTATCTTATTTAATATTAAAAACATTATATAATAAAATTAACATACCTATTAATAGTTAAACTATTTAAAAAAAATAACCTGAATTTCTTAAATTCAATAGCTGAAAAATACTGAAAATCATAAGATACGATCAAAACTTAAAATCAGAATTATAGGAGATTACTTAATGACATTACCTGAATTATTGGCACCTGCAGGAGACTATGACATATTGGTAACAGCAATCAATGCAGGAGCTGATGCAGTATACATATCTGGAGAAAGGTTTGGAGCAAGGGCATTTGCCAAAAACTTCACTCTGGAAGAGATAGAGAAAAGTGTGGAATACGCTCACTTGAATGGAGCGAAAATACATGTAACCGTAAACACCCTGATAAACAACTTTGAAGTCATAGATGTTGTCAAGTACTTATTCTACCTATACAAAATAGGCGTTGATGCGGTAATTGTACAGGACTTAGGAATCATTGAACTCATTAAAAACCTTATTCCTGGACTTGAAGTCCATGCTTCCACACAAATGACATTAAGCGATTATGATTGTATCTTATGGGCTGTTGAAAACAATATCTCACGGATAGTCTTCCCGCGTGAAATAAGCGTTGATAAAATAGCTGAAATATCAAAGAAATTGCAGGAATCCGACATAAATATGGAGCTTGAAGTCTTTGGGCATGGAGCTTTATGCTACTGTTTCAGTGGGAACTGCTACATTTCATCCTATAACAGCGGACGTAGTGGAAACAGAGGAGCATGTGCACAGCCTTGCCGTAAGCAATACAAATTGAAATACAAAAATTACAATGTTGGAAATGGATACCTCCTTTCAACTCACGATCTTGCGGTCTACAAAGGATTGGAAGAAATAGAAGATGCAGGAGTATTTTCACTGAAGCTTGAAGGCAGAATGAAATCTGCAGATTATGTTGGAACTATCACAAATGCATACAGACATTTGATTGACGGTGATGAAGGAGATTATGACAAGGACTTAAGTCTCGTTTTCAATAGGCAATTCACTGACGGTTATATCCTTAATCAAAAGCCGGGACAGGTTTTAGGAAGAGAAAGTTCTGGCCACGAAGGAGTTTATATTGGAAAAATCACCGAGAAGAAAGGGGATTTAATCACAATAGCTAAGGAAAATGAGGAATTCAAGATAAACCTTGACATCGGCGATGGAATTGGATTCAAATACAAGGATAAGATCAAAGGAATCTACATCGACAACATCAAGGAACAAACTGATGAATACATAAAGCTTGAAACAACAAGAAATGTCCGCGAAGGCGACAAGGTTCTCTTAAGCTATTCCAAATCAACTCACGACAACCTTAAGAAATTCAAAAGCGAAACCATTAAGCAAAACATACCATTGGACTTGGACATCAAATGGACTGAAGATTTGAGACTTAACATAGGCGCTAAATTCAAGATTGTCGAAAAGGGAATAAACAATGAAAACAAGGAAGAGGAGTTCAGCTTCAGATACATCTCAGAAACCAGATTTGAACCTGCTCAAAAAAGACCTGTAAGCATTGAAGACATTGAAAAGCAAATGCTTAAAACCGGTTCAACATCATTTTACATCAACAACTTAACCATAAATGGAATGCCTGAAAACAGCTTTGTGCCAATTGGAAAGCTTAATAAGATTAGACGCCAAGTACTGGATAAGGCTACAGAATTATTATTGGACTATTATAAGCCAGATAAAAAGGAAATCAGGAAAACAAACAAAATTATTAGTCAATTTGTAAAGGAATATAAAACTTATACTGACATTCCAGTTAGAAATGAAAAATTGAATCTTTCAATATTCGCAGACAATTTGGAACTTTTAAAGATGACTTCCAAATTGCCGATTCATAAGTATTTCTTCGATCCGTCATTTTCATACAAAAGTCAGGAGGAATACTTTGAAAACATCAAGGATTTGCTCAAAGAAGCATATTCCATCGTTTATAAAGGTAAGGAAAATAAGGAAGACAAATTGGTATTGGTCCTCTCATCATTCATAAGCGATGAGGAAATAGAAAGAATAAGTAAAATCATAGATGAATTGGATAATGAAGGAATGAGGATTCCAATTATGTATGACACTCCAGGAATAGCTAAAAGCTTTAGAAATAAGGTTTATGGAAACCATAACCTGAATGTCTGGAATAGCTATAACGTCAAGAACCTGTCTGATTCTGGATTTAAAAGCATAATCCTATCTTCTGAATTGTCACATGCAGAAATCAAGGAATTGGTTTCCAAATACCAATTCATCAAAGGTGATGAGGATGTAGACTTAAACATCATCATTCAAGGAAACCTTGAAGTAATGAGCAGTAAGGATGACTTTTCAAATCTTAATGATGGAAAAGACTTCATAATCAAGGATTCTTCAGATTATGCAATATTGGAAGATCAAAAACGTAAGAAATTCAAATATAAGGTTGTTTTCGATTACAATAGACATAGCCATTTCATCAACAAGGACTGCTTATGCCTAATTGATGAAGTGGAATTGATAAAGGACACTGGAGTGAACTCCTGCATAATCGATTGCAGATTCTCTTCTCCACAATACAGTTCAACAATTGTCTCACTTTATTCACAGGCATTAAAGGAAGACAACACTTACGATTTAGACTTATTAAAAGAACAAATTAAGAACATTACATTATCAAGATTGAATAAAGGAAACTTCATCAATGGAAGGATACATGAAAAATCATGTTAATTTATTGGTAACGAACTATTGACCAGTTAAATACTATTATTACATTTATTACTCGAGGAAAAACAATGAAACTACCTGAATTATTGGCACCGGTAGGATCTGCAGAGCATTTGAAGCTTGCAATATTATCTGGTGCAAATTCCATTTACTTATCTGGAGAGAACTTCGGAGCAAGGAAATTTGCAGAAAACTTCACAGTACCGGAAATAAGGGAAGCAGTCAAATATGCTCATTTGCATAATGTAAAGGTTTATGTTACAGTCAATATCCTAATCAAGGAAGGAGAATTGGAAAAAGTGTCAAATTACCTTTTGGAATTATATAAGATAGGTGTTGATGCAGTTCTTATCCAAGATGTAGGTCTTGTAAAAATCATTAATGAAAACATTCCAAAGCTTACAATACATGCTTCAACCCAAATGAACCTACACAACATTGAAGGAATCAAATGGGCATCAGAACATAACATAAAAAGAGTTGTTCTTCCAAGAGAAACCGAAATGAATGAGCTTAAAGAGATTCTTGACTATGCTCACACACTTGGAGTTGAAATAGAGATATTCGCTCATGGTGCATTATGCTACAGCTATTCAGGACATTGCTTGCTCTCTTCCATGCAAGGCGGAAGAAGCGGAAACAGAGGAACTTGCGCTCAGCCATGCAGAGAAAAGTATGAATTGAACATCAACAAAGGCAAGAAGATCAATCCTAAAAATGAGGGAGATTACCTTTTATCACCAAGAGACCTGTCATTGTTTGAGCATCTTGATGAAATAGCGAGTCTTGAAGTTGACAGCATAAAGATAGAAGGCAGAATGAGAAGCAATGATTATGTTGCAACTGTCATCAAAAACTATAGGAAAAGACTCAATAAATTGAGATACGACAAAACAAGCCAAGCTTTGAAGAGAAACATCAAGGAATTGGAAAGAAAAAGCAAAGGAAAGAAAGGAAGAAGCACTGACTTGAAAAAGGCACAGGATAAGGAAAACATTGCTAAACTGAAAGCTGAGCAGAAATTGGAAAACCTTGAATCCCTTGAAGAGCTTGAATTGGTGTTCAATAGAGAGTTTACAACTGGACATCTCATTCCTAAGAACAATCCTATGATCATGAACAGGAAAAAGCCAGGGCATCAAGGATTATACATTGGAAAGATTCACAGATACAATCCTCAAACTGAAGAGATTCATATTTTACTAAAGGAAAATCTAATCCATATTCCAGAAAAGGGAGATGGAATACTAATCGAAACCAATCCTAATTTGGAAAATGATAATAATCAAAATAATGCAGAAAATAGCTCTAAAGAAAATAAAAGATCAAAAACAAAACAAGATAAAAGAGCTAAAAGGAAAGAGAAAAGAGTTAGAAAGGAAATTAGTCAGAAAAATCAAAATAATCAAGGAAATCAAAATAATGGGTTCATACAAACCTATGGATTTGACATTTCTTCAAAACCAGTCCTAAAGGACTCAAAAGACAAGCATTGGAGAAAAAGGGAAAAGGATAAGGACATTGAAGGAAAACTTCTGGTCATAAAAAGAGTCAGAGAAAACAGAAGACTTAATTTCCCACTTCCAAAAGGTTCAAAGGTTTATCTAACCAAGAAAAACTCATTATTGAATGAAGTGAAGAATCTCCATCATAAGAAGGAGAACCATTACATCAAGAAATCTTTGCTTGAACTTTACTTTAGAATAGACAGCGATAATTATCCTAATTTAAAGGGCAATTTGAAATTGGATAACGGTAAGGTAATCACCTTAAAGGTCAAAGGGGAAAATCCTTGGGAAGAGGCAATCAAGAAGCCAATATCCAATGAGACAATCAAAAAGCAATTATTGAAGATTGGAGACTTGCCTTATTACATTGAAAAGATTACAATAAACAACAATAAAAGCTTATTCAGTCCAATAAGTGAAATAAATGAGCTTAGAAGAAGATTCTTCAATGAGCTTGAAGAGGAAATAATAGCAAGCTACAAGCCAAAAGAGGAAGATGTGAAAATAGCTGAAGAAAACATCAAAGGTTTAAATGAGGATTTGAGAAAAAGAATTGATTTGAAATCAAAAGTTGAAAGTGCAGATAATGGCTATAATCTATCAGCATATATCAATAGCTTGGAAATCCTAAAAGAATTGAGCAAAGAGAAAAAATCTGTTTTCGATAGAATCTATTTGGAAATTCCTCCAAACAAGGACTTTGAAGAAATCAGCCAAGAGATTATTGGAAACAAATCCCTTCAGGAACATGAACTGAACATAAGCTACTGCGTAAATTTCCTAAAAGAAGCTATTGAAATTTCCAAAGATCAGGATTATGAATTAATTTGGAAACTTCCAGACATTGCACACAAGCAATCCAAGGAATCCATAATCAAGATTATGGGAATCCTTAAAAAGATGAATATGCACATTGATATTATGACCAGTTCAATTGGATTGGACGATTCATTAAAAGACAAGTTTGGTGTGGAACTTTATGGAAATTATCCAATAAACGCATATAATATAGAAACCCTATTGGAGTTGAATAATTATAAAACCTTATCCATATCCCCTGAAATATATAAGAAAAACATTAAGGATTTGATGGAAGATTTCTATAAGGAAATGTCAAAAGACACTGAACTTCCAGAATTGGAACTCTTGGTTCATGGAAATATCGAGTCTATGGTTACAAGAAAGGAACTGGTTTCCAAAAAGCAATTGAAACTCATAAGCAAATACAATCAAAAGCAAAGAAAGCTAAATAAGAATTTCAAGAAAAGTGAATATTACATTGATTCAAATGAATACTATCTCAAAAACAGAAGAGATCAGTATTATCCAATCAAAACCAATTTGAATGAGGATACTTTAATCATATTGAACTGTGAAGAGCTTTGCTTGCTTGATGAAATTGATTACTTGAAAACAATAGGAATCTCCAGCTTTTCAATAGATGCAAGGTGGAAATCCTTAGACTACATCAATGATATTGGAAAAGTCTATAGTTGCATCATTGATGGTGAAACTAATATGGAGGAATCTAAAAAAATCATTGATGAACATTGCCCTGCTTTAACAAAAGCAAACTTTGAAAAAGGATTGAAATAATAAAAACTTATGATTTTTCATTATTACAACAATTTTCTAATCAAATTAAAATTCAAATCATTGAAAATCAAAAGATTTAAAAATTAATATAAAAATAAAAAAAATTAACTATATATAAAATTTAATTAACAAAAACACTTAAAATTAATTTACTTTCTCATATTTCATGAAATGAGGTAATCGTATGGAAGGAGCGCAATTACAAAACATAAAGGGAATTGGAGATAAATTATCCCAAAAAATCATCGACGAGTTAGGAGGGGAGGATGAATTAAATCAGGTTATTGAAAACCTTGATTTAGAGAGATTGATCAATATTGAGGGAATCAGCCAAAGGAAAGCCATTGAAATAATGAATCAATTGATTGGAAATCCTGCTCAAAAATTCTTGAAAAGCGATAGGGCAATCCAACTTTACGAGGAAATCATTGAAAAGATTGTAAGCTATTCAAATACAAGCTATGCCAAAAACAGAATTTTGCTCCTTGCTCCTATAAAAGATGAGGAAATCATCGAAGAACGATTGAATTTTGTAATGAATGCTAAAGAAAAGGTAAGTGAATTGCCTCTATATGAATTGGATAAGCTAATGAAACACCTACATGAACCAAAGCAATCCAAACCTAATTATGATGCAAGCAAAGCAATTCTTGTAGAAAGCAATGAAGATGCCGATTATTTAATGGACCTTGGATTGAACAGATACTACACAATATTGACTGCATCAGATTCACCATTCTTCCAGGAAGAATTGAGAGGATATGAATTGATCTATTACATTTACACCGAAGGATTCCTTGATCTTGGCGATATGCCTAACCTAATCATGATAAACAAGGATGCACCTATCTATCAGCTTGTACCTGAAGTTATTTTAGACTACTTCAAGGAAAATAGGGAACTATTTGAAAGAGTTTCAAAAATAAAAGGAATATTAGGTGAGGAAACTGTCCTGAATGATATTGGACCTATAATTGATGAACTTGAATCCTATAAAACCAAAGAAGTAGATTTGGATGAAATTGTTAATAATGAGAAGAGATATATAGACCGTGAACTAAAAGAAAGGATTCAAAACATTGACCTTGAAGGAGATGAAGTTCTCGACTTATTAAACAATGCTTTACCACCTAAACTAGAAGAAATATTTGACGAAATTTTAAGTAAATCAAAGGAAACTATCAAGTTGGAAAGTGGCATTGATTTTGACCCATTCATCAGGAAGTATCCGATTGAAATCGATGATATGGAAATGGAAAGGGTGGAGACAGAAATCCTTTCAAATTCTGAAAACAATTATTTTGATAAGAAGAGCACTGCTGCAGAACAATTGGCATCAATCAAGGAAGATGCTGAAAGGGAAGTCTATGAAATCATCAAGTTTGACTATGAATACGCTTTAGGAAGCTTTGCTTATCTTTATGACCTGAACAAGCCAGAGTTCACAAATGAATATGACCTTCATCAAGCATTGCACTTGAACTTATGCCTAAGGGAAAGGACAATCAAGGATGGAATTCAAAGAGTGGATTATAGGTTGAATGAAGAGGAAAACATTGCACTCCTAACTGGAGCAAATAGTGGAGGTAAGACAACCCTTCTTGAGACCATTAGCCAAATTGCCATTCTTGGACAGATGGGACTTCCTGTTCCAGCCAAGACAGCAAAGATAAAACTATTGGATGAAATATATCACTTTTCCAAAAAGAGATCATTGGATGCAGGTGCTTTTGAATCATTCCTCAATGTTTTCATGCCGATTGTTACAAGTGACTCAGAAAAACTGGTTCTCCTTGATGAGCTTGAAGGAATTACAGAATTGGAAGCTGCTGTAAAAATCATATCAAGTTTCATTGAAATGATTGAGGAAAGCAATTCCTTTGCAATAATCGTAACCCACATGGCAAATGAATTAATGAAATACACAGACATCCGTGTAGACGGAATAGAGGCTACAGGGCTCGATGAAAACTATAATCTTATCGTAGATAGAACACCTAAGATGAATTACTTGGCAAAAAGTACACCAGAGCTCATCATAAAAAGAATGTACAACAATTCACCACCAGAACTTAAAAAGGTGTATGGTAAGATATTGGAAAAGTTTTAGAATAAAAATTGTTTTAAAAAAAGTAATTATTTAAAATATTTATAAATAATAGATTTGAAAAAATCTAAAATTATAAATTTTTAAATATTGATATTTTGCCCGTATACTAACTCTCTTGCTTCACAGGTAGTTTACCCTTTCCTCCACGAGTAACCCTCGAAACAGGCAGCCTATCTAATGCTGGGTTTCTCCTAATCATCGACAGCTAAAGCTTCCCTCATAGAAGGACCATAGGCATCAGTCATAAATATGATGCGACAATATAATCTTTACTTAAGATTGTATATATAATTTTGTAATGATCAAATGAAAACCATTTTTGAAAACGTGGAAACCTACCCCATATAACACCGTTAAAAACACCCTCCGCAAAATCAAGCATTTTTGGATGAAAACTTTATATATGAAAACAGCAAAAACGTGGAAACCTACCCCATATAACACAGTTATAAACACCTTCCACAAATTTTCTAAAAAAGAAGAAAAATCAACTATTTAAACAAGCAAAAGAAGAAAAAATAATAAGGGTTTAATTTAATTCTTTAAACAACAGTTTTACGAAACTTATTTAATATTTTTATTCATATTCTTGATGGTAAGTTATTTAATATTTTTATTCATATTCTTGATGGTAAGTTTTTCATGGAAATATTTTTATTAATATTTTTTTAATGGGATGAAATAGATTGAATAGTAAAAAATTATTTATATTACAAAATATAATTTAAAAAATATAATTTAAAATATAAATTCAAGGTGTGTTCATGAATAAGAAACTATTTTTGATTATTCCAGTCATATGTGGAATCTTCTGGGGTTCCGGAGGAGTATTCACAAGAGTTTTAAACGATTTTGGAATGAACAGCCTGACAATCTTCACAGCAAGGGTTACCCTAGCATGCCTCATGCTCTTTCTATTTTTGATCATATTTGACAGAGAATCCCTTAAAATTAATCTAAAGGACCTGTGGATATTTATTGGAAGCGGAATTCTGGGAGTGTTCATGCTGAACATGTGCTATAACGAAGCAGCATTTAGAGTTTCTTTATCACTTGCTTCATTATTGCTGAGTCTGGCACCTATTTTCGCATTGATAATCTCTGCAATATTGTTTAAGGAGGAAATCACTAAAATAAAGCTCGCCTGTCTCGTTGTTGCATTATTTGGTTCCTTCCTTGTAAGCGGTTACCTTGATGGGGGTTCAACTGTCTTCTCTCCTTTTGGCATTCTCTGCGGATTTTTATCAGCACTATTCTGGGCATTGTTTGGAATGTTTTCCAAAATAGCTTCAAACAGAGGATATTCATCATTCACAATCACATTCTACAGTTTTTTAATAATTTCCATTGCAATAATTCCATTTGCCGACTGGGGAATATTTGCAGAATATCTAACTACAAACAGCTCATTCAATGTTCCTTTCGCAATCGCCAATGCCCTTTTTGTTGGAGTTCTTCCTTACATATTATTCAACATCAGCTTGTCCCATATCGACAATGGGCTTGCCACAATACTCTGCAGCGGAGGGGAGCCTCTATCTGCAACAATTTTCGGAGCCTTGCTCTACAGTGAGTATCCGACATTTTTAAACTTTATTGGGATTATCATTACTTTGATTGCATTGTCTGTTTTAATCAATTCTAATGATGAGGATAATGTTTAAAAAATAGATTTTTATTAAGCGATTTTTATATATAAGTGTTGAATATTTTTTAAAAAAAGAAAAAATTAGAGATAATTAATTATTATCTCTTTTTATTTTAACTCCAAACAATACAGCTAATAATACAAGAATCAGAATTATAAAGTTGAACATATTAGCGGATTGTGTTGAAACATTATCAGTTAAATTCTCGATTGCTGTTTCATTTTGATTATTGGAATTCAAACTATTATTTATTTTATTATTAATTTTCATTTCAAAAACAATCGGATTATGGGAAAATCCATTATTTGAAGTTTCCGGAGAGCTTGCTGCACCTGAAGATCCTGAAGCTAGAAAGACATGATAATCTAATGAAATGCTTTTGTAGATGTCGTTTAATTTAATTCTTTAAACAACAGTTTTACGAAACTTATTTATGAATTTCAACCTTTTCCGAATTCCAGTCAATCTCAACAACATCAGTAACGTTCTTCACGATATTACTATTCTTTTTAAATAAAGACTTTTTCGGTGACCAAGACTGTCTCTGGTTGCATGCCGGACAAACAGCATCTAAAATAGACAAATCACCCTTTTCAATTGCCTGGTGGAATTTGTCGTGAACATTTTTGATTCTTTTATTATCCTTTGTGAAGACTTCTATCGGGACTTCGTCGGCATGGTCAGTTGACATAATAGCACTCATCGTATCAACAACATTAGCTGACCGGGTTGACATAGCGACATCTTTCGCCCAAATTTTCATTTCCTCAGCTACACTTTTGAGACTTCCAGCATCTTGAGTGATGCTGTAACTTAACCAATCAGTTTCCTTTTCACATTTCTCGCAAACAAAGCGATACTTAACAGAATAAGTAAATAAAGCCATAATATCCCCTTCCCTTAATAAACTATCTGTGTCTGTTTAATTTACTTCTTTAAATAGTGGTTTTACGAAACCATAAACAATACTACTATAGTTTATAAAAAAGTTATGTTATCTATTTTATATAAAGTTTCGTAAAACTCTGGTTTAATGAAAATAATCAAACTTATACTAAGAATCAGGTTAGGGATTATCGTTCTAATATGGGCAGATTATTATAAAAAGAATGAGTTGGTGTGGTTTTTTATGTAAAAGAAAGTTATATTGTTGCATTGAGGACAAATTAATTAAAATTGAGGGTTTTATTTGTGATAATTTGTTATGGATTGGTTCCTTTTATTTGAAGTTAAATTTAATTCTTTAAACAAACATTTAACGAAACTACAATCAAAAGGCTTTTTTATGAATTTTGTTTATTTGTTCAATTTTTAAAGTTTTTTCCATTTAGTCAAATTTAAGACAATTAATTTTTTCAACATAAATAGTTTTGATAAATGCAAACAATAATATACTATAAGAACCTATTATCATACATATATTAATAGGAGATTAAACATGCCTGACATTGCAAGAATAGTTATTTTTAAAAAAGAAAATGGAGAAGAATTTATTTTTGATGACAAGTACGTTCAAATAACTTCTTTGGAAAATAAGATGCTAATATTCAAGTTTGAAGCTTCTCAAGATATATTGAAGGAAGGATCAGAATTTTTCTCTACATTCAACACTTATGAACAGATAAAAGTGGATATTGGAGGAACCGGAGATATTCCATGTTATATGAAAAGCTTATCCCCTATAGTTGGCAGAGGCCCTAAAAAGACTAATGGAGAACATTTGAATGGAATTTTCACATTATCCCTTCAACAGATAGTTGCTGCTCCGGATCCGGAGGAAGAGCATAACTGCTTAAACTGTGCATTATCACAGAATGGAGTTTGTTCCATTAAGGACAATAGTGAAAAAACATCTTGTGATGATTATAAAAAATAGATAGTGATTTAATAAATAGTTGAAAACTTTTTCAACTCTTTTTTTCTTAAACCATTAATGTATTTACTTTTTTTGAAACTCCTTAACCTCTAAGGATTCCACTTCATCAAGGAAGATCCAAGTGATCCACTCACCTCTTCGAAGTTCAAGCAAAATCTGAATCCCATTTCTGCCATAGTCATCCAAATCACATTGGACGATACTGACCTGTTCACATCTTGTCCTAACATTATTCACATTAACAATGCAATCCATATAATAATCCAAACCATCTTGAAATGGATTATTATTGGTTTCTATCTCATTAATGACATCCATTACTTCCATATTTTAACCCCCTAAACATACTATGAAATCACTCTCAACCTTCTTAAAAAAATTAAAAGGAATAATTGAAATTTTTCTCCAAATACGCCTTAACCCTTTCATTTATATCTGCGAGCTCTTGACTATACTCAACATACTTCAAATTCAAGTCATTGTTGAATTTGAACATCAATAAGTCATCTTCATTAGGCCCAATTGCAAATAAACGGTCAAGGATTCTGTTTGCCTTTTCAAAATCATCCTCAAGGAAACATATGTGCATTGAATAGATATAATGCTCACTTTCAAACGGATGTGCCTTATGTTCCTTTTGAAGATATTCCTTGGCCTTTTCAATTTCTTCATTTTTAATGCATATCTTCGCCATTCGGGAATGTAGTCCCTTATATTCAGGATTTATTTCAGCCAACCTTTCATACTGTCTTAAAGCATCATCATAATCACCTAAGAAGCAATGATTCTCCGCCAAAAGAAAAATTACATCTTCACTATCAGGCCAGTCATCCAATATCTTTTCCAAACATTCAATTGAATTATCAAAATCACAATAATTCAGATATTCAACAGCATTCTCTTTAAGATCATAATACTTCTTAAAACTTTCAAATGGCAAAAGTTCCGTTCCGCAGTCCGAACATACCTCTCCACCATCATCAATTTCCTTAAAGCATTTTGGACAAAACTTTATAGGAAAAGCACCACAGAATGGGCAGAAATCGAATTCATCCGAATACTTATTGCCACATACATCACACTTCATACTATCACCCTTTAAATTATTCTTTTTCAAATATTTTTCAATCATAATTAGCAAATAAAATATAGAAACGATAGTATTTAAAGTTAATGAATTAAAAAAAGTTTGTGAAAAAAGTTCTTAAAATAAGTGTTTTAGGAAATAAAAAAGAAAAAAATAGATTCAATGTGAATTAAAAAAAAAGAAAGAAATATGATTTAATTTAAACCATCAATTGCATTTTGAACATGCTTAATGTAAACATCTCTAATGTCTTTAGATTGAGCGAGCCCTTCTATGACACATTCAACTTCATAGCCTTCAGATGCAAACATTGATTTCCATGAATCATCTTCATCTCCAGCCATGTCATTTTGAGCATGGTCACCAGCTACAACCATTAAAGGTTTGAGCACTATCTTCTTGTAGTCACCTTCCTTTACCATAGCCAAGACATCATCGTAGTCAGGTTTTGCTTCAACAGTACCGATATAATAGTTATCGAATCCTTTATCATTAAGCATTCCTTGCAATTTTGTGTAAACCATATTACTTTCTGCAGGAGAACCGTGACCCATAAAAACAACAGCTGTGTCGTCATCATAATCCCCTTTAGAGGTTATGCTTGCAATTAGGTCTTCAAAGTCCTCATTGGAGATTAATAAAGGTTCTGCAATTGGAATGTTTTCAAACTTGTCAATGTATTTGTCTACAGTATCCTTGATCTTGAAATGGTATTCAGTACCGTTCATGATGTGAGTCGGTTGAATGATAACGGTTTTTACACCATCATTTAATGATCTTTCCAATGCCTCTTCCACATTGTCAATAGCCAAATCATCACGTTTTTTCAATATGTTTATAACCATTTGGCTTGTGAATGCTCTTCTCATTTCATAATCAGGAAATGCTTCATCAATGTCCTTTTCGATAGCTCCAATGGTAAGAGCACGGTTATTATTGTAAGAAGTACCAAAACTCACTACTAAAATAATCTTATCAGTCATAATATCATCCTAAAAAATAAAAATATATTGTTTTATTAGTTAATTGTTACAATTAACTTTTTTTAAAGAAAAATTTAACATTACTAAATTATACTTTATTTAAAGAAATATTTAAAAATATTGATTAAAAATAATTAATGAAATGAAAAAAGAATTAAAATGAATTAAAAAAGAACAAAAAATATAAAAAGAGAATAAAAAATAGGCTTCATGAAATTTCATGAAATGAAAAAAATGAAAAATTAAAAGATGAGATTAAAAATAAAAGCTATTTATTCTGATCTCTTAAGATATACAATAATGCATTTGAAATAGCCGCTGCAACATTACTTCCACCTTTACGTCCACGAGCGACGATATATGGAACATCACATTGCATGATCAGCTCTTTTGATTGGACTACATTTACAAATCCTACAGGAACCCCAATGATGAGTTCCGGATTGAGTTTTCCTTCCTGAATCAGTTCATATAATCTAATCAAAGCGGTTGGAGCGTTTCCTATTGCAAAAATCAAAGGTTTATCCAAGCTTGCTGCCTTATCCATAGATGCTCTTGCACGTGTAGATCCGTTCTTTTTGGCAATGTCTCTAACATCATCATCACTCATAAAGCAGAATACTTCACCGCCATGCTTCTTAAGCTCTGCCTTATTGATTCCTGCCTTTGCCATATTTGTGTCGGTTACAATGCAGGCACCATTCTTAATTGCTTCCAATGCCTTATCAACTACATCTTCTGAAAAGCATAAGTTATCTACATAATCAAAATCGGCAGCTGTGTGAACTGCTCTTTTAATAATTGGCGCTAATTTAGGGTCAATTTCATGAGGAAGTTCAGATTCAATGATTTCCATACTCCTGCTTTCGATTTCAGCAGGTTCAACTTGTTCTAATTCAATTTTCATACTATCACTTCAATTTACTATGAATAAACTACTAAATCACTAATGAATATAAATCAAGAAAATATTGTATAATAAATTAAAAAATATAATTTTAACCTTTCCAATTCCTTGCATTAGCCACAAAAGACTTTGCAAAATCAGGATTTGCAGGAAGGTAAATATGAGGGAAACCTGCATAAAGGCTATCTGATCCATGACAGCAAAGGTATTCCAATCCATTTGATGCCTTTTTAGCCATAAAAGCCTCTCCACAGTTTTCACTATCATAATAATGGAATTCATGCACCCTAATGCTATCTCCTTCATTACATAACAAGTTGTCTTGCAATGCCTTAATCTCAATATAACCGAATCTTTGCAATTTATCAGTTTTTATACAATTTCCTTTGATGAATCCGACCATAGGAACATTTTCAATGGAATCATGCAAATACATGAAACCACCGCATTCAGCTATTGTAGGAATTCCCTTTTCTATGATATCCTTTATTTCATTGCATAATTTTCTGTTTTTGGACAATTCTTCTGTATATAATTCAGGATAACCTCCACATAAATACAATCCAGATATGTTATCAGGAAGTTTTTCATCTTCCAATGGGCTGAAATAGACAACTTCACAACCTAAATCTTCTAAAATCTCTATGTTTTCCTTATACATAAAGCAAAAAGCATTATCACGGGAAACTGCTATTCGAGTTTTAGGTTCATTGGAATCAGTTTTACTGCTTTCAATCAATTCCTTAAAATCATCACTTTCTTCAAGGACTGGAGCTGATTTAGCCAATTCATACAATCCATCCAAATCAATGTATTTTTCTGCCAATTCCCTAAGACCATTTATTTTCTCTTTAATGTCTTCAATTTCATCAGCAGTGATCAATCCCAAGTTTCTGCTTCCTATGGAATACTTTTCCTCTCTTGGCAAGAATCCATAAGCCTTAATGCCTTCCTTTTGAACAATATCCCTTAAAAGCGGATACAGCATTGGAGAAATGCCATTGAAGATTACACCTTCAACCATACTTTCTTCCTTGAATTCCTTGAAACCTTTTATGATTGCTGCTGCAGAATTGCTCATTCCTTTAGCATCAATAATTAGTACTGCAGGAGCTTTAATGGATTTTGCAACTTCCCAAGCACTTGCTCTACCTTCAACACCTATTCCATCATAAAAGCCCATAGCTCCTTCAATTATGCTTAAGTCCTTACCACAATTTCGAATGAATTGGTCACATAACATTTGCTCAGTTGAAAAGTATGGGTCCAAATTATGGGTCTCTACATTAAAGACCTTACGATGAAACATTGGGTCAATATAATCAGGACCTGATTTGAAGGAAGCGATTTCCAAACCTCTATTTTGGAATGCTGCAAGCAAAGCCATGGTAATGGTTGTCTTACCGCAATTACTGTTGGTTCCTGAAATCAAAATTCTATTCACAAGCACCACTTCCACTAATAATGAATATAGGGTTTTGAGCCATTAGCATATGCAAATCACCGATTTGTCTGCCTTTGGAAACTGCAACTTGAGCAATGTCGCCGCTTATTCCAACATTCT
>Ga0129306_1001571_pt1 | contig 24929 bp, 18 predicted proteins | sample P827metagenome_FD_94438 | JGI IMG/M metagenome (GOLD analysis project Ga0129306, IMG submission 94438) | Capybara group fecal microbial communities from Wisconsin, USA - P827 metagenome | ecosystem: Host-associated > Mammals > Digestive system > Large intestine > Fecal | place: USA: Wisconsin... | reverse complement strand
GCTTTTTTTTGCGTTTTGAAAAAAAATATATCCATGTTTACTTTTTTTTTACTACTTTTGTAAGAAAAACAACAGAAAAAAAGGGAGAATGATGAAAAAACAAATCCTTACCTGGTCAGCTGCTAGTCTGCTAGCGCTTTTTTACGCCGCTTGCGGCGACGATGTGATCAACGTCCACAACGACGAATATGCTATCGTGGAATCGCTCGATAGTATTTCTTGCGGTGCAGACAACGAGGGCGAAATGGCTCTTGTCAAGTCGACAGGTGTCCTGTATTCCTGCACCAATGGAGAATGGTCCGTGGTCAACGCGTCCGATGCAGTCGATCTGCGCTGTAAGTCTGAACCGCTCAAGGATTCTACCGGCTACAAGATTATATGCGATGGCAAGACTATCGGTACTGTCCAGAATGGTACCGACGGTAAGGACGGCAAGGCCGGTCAGAAGGGTTCCGATGGCAAGGCTGGCCAGAACGGCAAGGAAGTGAATGCCGATAGTCTCACCAAGGTCATCTCCAAGAAGGTGATTGATTCCCTCGCTTGCCGCGTGGATTCGAGCTGGACTGACACGAAATCTTCCCTCATCAACGTGCAGATTTCTTGCGGCTCGGGCTCAAGCATCATCCAGTTGCCGACGCTTGTCCCCAACAAGAACCTGACCAAGCACTACAAGAAGACCGTCATGGTGAGGATGTCGCCATCTTCTAGTGCTGATCTTGCCGTGTTGGAAGTCGATTCCAGTTTTGAACCGACCGGCAAGATTTTTATCTCGACAATGAACTACTCGGAGGAAATGCCTCTGAACATTTACGAAATCCCTAACATGCATAACGAAAAGACCCCCATATATTTCCATGTGGCTGATATTGACGTGACGAACATGATGAACTCGTTCGCCGAGTTGCGCGTGAAATTTGCTGAATCGAACGGACGTGGAAAGTCCTCCGCAACGGAATTTGTAGCGCTTGTCAACTTGGACGATGCCGATACCATTGTCATTGACTGGATTAGCGACTACAAGGCTGCCCGCATTAAGACGCTCATGGAAAAAGGATCCAGTTTTGCGAAAGCGAACAGGAAGGCAAACGACGAAATTACCGAGTATTTTGGCCTCGGCAAGGATTTCCCCATTGTGGAACATTACATGTCCGATTCCATTGAAATGAACGAGGGTTTTGTGGCGATGTCTGTTATGATGTTGCAATGGACTGGTAATATCGAGGATTACGACAAGGTTTATTCCGATTACAGGGCTCTCTTTGGCAAGAAGGGTGATTTCAAGACTGCGCTTAATGAAGAAATCTATGTGGACGGATACACAATTGAATATCCGTTATTCTTTGTGGATTACTTCCTTTATAGCGAAGAAATGGAACCGTACGCGAAATTCTTGCAGAGGGCATTGGTTGATGCATACGAACTCCCGGCTTGTAATCTGAAACAGAATCCGATATACGTGTCCCGTGTCAAGGATGGTGCGTTCAAGTATTTCAGGTGTGACGGAAAACAGGAAATTTGGTTCCCCCTGTTTAATCTCAGTAGAAATATAGATGATATTGCAAGTAGCATCGCTGGTGAATGCGACACTACGACTAAGGGCGATTTTGTTATGCTTGATTCCCTTGGAACGCAGATAGTTACGGAATGTAATGGACAATTCTGGCGCGTGTCTAATAATCCGGGCGAAGGCCTTTGTAAGGGCCAGTCTTCCGGAACGTATGTCAAGGGAGACGGCTTTAATGGCACAAGGTATTTCCTTTGCGTTGATGACGGCAAGGGCGGAATTGCAGCTGATTCTGTCGGTCCCAAGGAATTTGCAATGAAGGCACAGTGCGATACTTCTGCAAAGGATACTTTGTACTCAATTCCTGATGATGAATATTTCTATAGGTGCGATACTAAAACCAATACGTTTGTTCATGTATACGCTAGTGAAAATAGAGATATGATTGCTAGCTACCAGTTGGGTAATTGTAAAGACAGTAAGGCTGGTGAAGTGAATACCATCTATATTAACCAAGAACAAAGAGAATTTGTGATATGCGATATTATTGAATCGGGTAAGGGGGCCTGGAGGGAAGCCTTGCCGGTTGAAGTAGAAAATGGAGCTTGCGATGCAAAGGTAATGAAAAAATCCAAGATCTATAAAATTGATAAAAAAGAATGGGAAGAGTCGATAAATACAGGCAAGGCATATTACAAGTGTGATTGCGATGCTGTCGAGGAAGAAATTGCGGACGGTGAAACTACGTCGACAAAGCGTTCCTATAGAGATTGCCGCTGGACCGAGGCAGATGATTTCGATATCAAATTGAATAAGGCCTGCAATTCCAGCATCATCGATACGACTATTACTTCTGGCAAGGACGAATTCTCCTGTATAGAGACAATGGATATAGACCAAAGAGCATATAGGGCTTGGAAAAAGTTTGATGCAAACGTGGATTGCCCGTTGATTGTGCGTTCTGATGGCGAACAGTCTTGGGAAACAGGCGAACCGTGTGACTTCCCCTGTGAATACCATGGCAAGACATACTACTATAGCCAGAAGACTGAAAAATGGATTACGCTCGGCAAGAACGAAACATGCAAGCCGATAAGGAGCGAAAATGATGATGAAGGAGACGGCAGTTACTGTGCTTCTGCTAACGACAATTCGTTGTTCTTTGTCAAGGATTCGGTTCACATTGACGAAGTGATGGTCGCATTCCCGAGTTCTTCTGGAAGCAGGACTTGTGAAAACGGAGAAACAGTTTGTAAGAATCAGGCTAATGGGTTCTATACTTACGAAGGCCCTTATGCGGTCATGTCAGAAAATAATGACTTCTTCACGTTTGCAGACGGTGCTAGCATAAAGGGCTTTGCTCTGCCGGAATATTTCATAGTTGAACAGACTCGTGCACAGATAAGTTATACATGCACAAGAGTGTCCGGTGTACAGGAAGTCTGTACTGCCCAGAACCGTCTCTTCATAGAGGAGTACGGAGAATCGTCTTGCGAACACCCGTGCGAGTATGAAGGGGAAAAATATTATTACAACTTCCAACACAAAAATAACGACGGTACATATGGCAAGTGGATGACCCTCGCTGAAATGGGATTGACGGAATGCCCGGCCGTAGAGGATTATTGCGATGATCATAATAGCCTCGGTGTCACATGTAGCGCATTCAGTGTGTGCCATGATTTCCAAACTGATGTTTGTCAATTTGAGGATGGAACTGATTGTGATTGCGATGACGAAGATGATGCAGAAAATGGATGCGATTGGGTGACTGTTACTCCGCCGTCATACTGTGCCGGGGAGTCATTGACCTGCTCTTACCCCTTTACGCGAATAGAAGCGACTTGCGAAATGGAATCTGGTTCTTGGATGACCCAAAACTAAGGCAAGTAAGGAATAGAAAGTATATACTAGTATGAAGAAAATATTTCTTACTCTGCTCCTCGTGCAGGCGGCTGCTTTTGCGCAGACGGGCCTGCTCGGGGGAAAGACCGGCTTGCATCAGCAAGACGCGAACACTCTCGGGTTCTTCCATTTCCGTGCAGGGACTGGCGGAACCATCGCCACTGACAACTGGGGTTATACCCGCGCGGGCAAGTTTGTCGACGCGGATGGGAATAACCAACAGATTGACGTGTGGGATGCCGACATGGAAGACGGGCGTATTGACGGTGCCCTTGCTGGCAACTTCAATTTCGCCTTCGGCTTGCGTGACGACTTGGACGTGGGTATCAGCCTGCCCATCTATTATGATCACGGCAAGGACTATTCCGGCGAGGCGGCCTGGGCTGGCATGATCGAGGGCGGCCTCGGTGACCTCCAGCTTTACGGTAAGTACCGTACTCCGCATTTTGGCCCCGACATCTTGAGGACGGCCGCAGTGCTTGACTTGTACCTGCCTACGGGCTGGAAAAATGCCGGTATGCGCCCCCGCCACGCCTGGTTCCTGAACGGGAACGGTGGCCCGACGTATGCCTACACCGCGAACAGCGTCGTGGTTGGGCTTACGGGTGTCGCCGAAGTGGACTACACTAAGCGTGGTCTCCCGCTCATATGGAATTCCAGCCTTGGGTTCATGGCTGTGTTCGGCGACGGTTCCAACACGCTCGTGTACAGCACGGCTGTGAACTACATGATGAACAAGTGGTTCCATCCGTTCTTGGAATTCAGCGGCGAAATGCGCCTTGGCAACAACGACTACCCGATCAACCCGCTGGTAGACCCGATGTTGCTCACGCCCGGCTTTAGCCTGAAGGTGCCGTTCCTCGACTTCCTCGGCGATATCGAGTTTGCCGCGGGTATCGACATTGGCGTGCGCAACCTGCTCAACGTGGGTTACGACGTAGGCGACGAAATGGACGGCTGCGAAGACTTCATGCTCGAATACGAGGGCAAGAATGGTAAGACGCTTCACTACTGCTATGTGGCGCACCCGCTTATTGCCGGTATCGCGAAGCTCACCTGGACCTTCGGCAAGCCCCCTGTGGGCGACGACGACGGCGATGGTGTGAAGAACGACAAGGACAAGTGCCCGCATACGCCCAAGCCCATCGTGGTGGATGCCGATGGTTGCGGCATCGATACCGATGGAGACAAGGTGTTCGACGGTCTGGACAAGTGCCCTGACACCCCGAAGGGAGTCGAGGTTACGGTGGAAGGCTGCCCGCTCGATACCGACGAAGACGGCGTGTACGATTATAAGGACCAGTGCCCCAACACCCCGAAGGGCGTGAAGGTCGACACTGTGGGTTGCCCGCTCGATAGCGACAAGGACAAGGTCCCGGATTATAAGGACAAGTGCCCGAATACTCCGCTGGGTGCTCCGGTCGACACGGTCGGCTGCCCGCTCGATACCGATAAGGACGGCGTGTTCGATTACAAGGACCAGTGCCCGGATACTCCGCTAGGCGCTCCGGTCGATACTGTGGGGTGTCCGCTCGACAGCGACAAGGACAAGGTGCCCGATTACAAGGACCAGTGCCCGAATACCATCCCGGGTGTCGCGGTCGATACGGTTGGTTGCCCGCTCGAGAAGAAGCACGACCTTGAACAGCTCAAGAAGGGTATCAACTTCGAGTTCAACTCCTCGAAGCTCACCAAGAACAGCTACCCGACGCTTGATGCCATCGCGGACCTCATGAAGGAATTCACTGAGGCGAATCTCGAGGTGCAGGGCCATACGGATATCGTGGGAACGGAAGACTATAACCAGAGACTTTCCGAAGACCGCGCCCATACCGTGACGGACTACCTGATTTCGAAGGGCATCGCGAAGGATCGCCTGCGTGCCGTGGGATTCGGTACCCGTAGGCCGCTCGCTGACAACGAGACGGACGAGGGCCGTGCCAAGAACCGCCGCGTGGAACTCGTCCCGTTCGAGAAGGAATCGAAGAAGGGTAAATCTGGGTTCATAGACAAGATGGAAGAAAGCGTTGAGTTGCCTGCTTCGGCCCCGGCTGCTCCGGCAAAGCCTGCGGAAAAGGCAGCTCCCGCTCCTGCACCTGCAGCGGCTCCGGCTGCTCCGGCAAAACCTGCGGAAAAGGCAGCTCCCGCTCCTGCACCTGCAGCGGCTCCGGCTGCTCCGGCAAAACCTGCGGAGAAGGCCGCTCCCGCGCCTGCTCCTGCAGCAGCTCCGGCTGCTCCGGCAAAACCCGCGGAAAAGGCAGCTCCCGCACCTGCTCCGGCAACTAAGCCGTAAGGAATCGCAAAAAGCATAAAAAAAGTCCAGCTGATAGCTGGACTTTTTTGTGTGATTCGATGAAAGGAATGCTGCTTAGGGCTATTTCTTGTGTTCTTTCTTGTAGGTGAACTTGACGGAGAACAGGTGCTTGCAATCGTTCTCGTCGCTACCCCAGTGTTGCTTTGAACCTGCAACGGCGCGGATTGCGTCGTATGCTACTCTAGCCCAGAATGGGTCCAATCCTGAAAGAACCCAGATTCTGCGGAGGATGTCATCGCATTCCTCGCGGCTAAAACTTACATCATCGAAATCTCCCGTGTGCATATAAAGGGCGTCATGGATGAATGCGCCTGCATTGTACTCGTTATTACCTTTTTTGATTTTCGGTATGTTGACCAACTTTGCTAATGCAGGGGAGGAGGCTCCGTCACACATAAAGCCGTCTTTGAAGGTGCAGACCATTTCGAAATCGAATGTTTTGTTTTGCCTTCCGAGATAGCGGGTGCCGTAAAGTCGGACGACGTTTGTCCCCTTCATGAAGAACATCTTGCCTTTGTTGTCTTTGTAATTAAAGCTTTCGACTTTAATCTTGGTGACTCTGGTTGTGTTTGTGGACATTTTTGCTCCCTTTTTGGTTGTTATGTTGGACGTTTAAAATAAAGTAAACTAATTATGGTGAAATTTTTTGTAAAAAAATAGTTGCATGATGGAAAATGGCGTTTGGACGCTAATTTGGAAAGTTGAACGGAAGAAAAAGTTGATTTGGAACTTTGCAGAGGGTCTTTCGTGTGCAATAATTTTTTTTCATTAAGAGACTTGGATGTCTTTTTTGAAATCTGTAATGACTGTATGGCGTCTGTATATACATTCCTATAATATTATTTGATTACATAATCAATGGATGTGCCCTAAAAATAAAGAATACTTCGGCTTTTTATTGAAATATTTATGTTGTATGTAATTTTGGAAGAAAACTTTTTTATTTGTTACGTGTTGAAAAAATCCTGATTTTCTGGTAAAAATTGTAAGATTTAAAACGCTAAATTGGATTAATAATATATACACCCTTTTTTTAAATTTGCGAACAAAAGAAAAAAGGGTGGAAAATGAACCAAAGATATTTTTATCTGGCGAAAGCCGTTATTGTTGCTTCGCTGGCGATTTCGGCAAGTGCTGCATGGGCTGAACGTCCGAAGAATGAAAATCCCGCTTGCTCGTTTACTGGCGGCGCCTACTACAAATCCAACAACACGCTGTATCTGGAATCCTTTGCCAAGGAAGGTGCCAAGGTTAAATACGATGCAAATGCGGCGTCTTGCCTTAATGAAAACGCTTCGGACCGTTTGAAGGTCACGATTGAACGCAGCGTGGCCCTTACACAGAATTCTACGCTTATTTTGCCGATTGCAGTGAGAAAAAGCGGTCAGTATACCAGTTCCTGTGTCAATATGTATGATATCTACAATTTCAGCAAAGTGAACGGTAAGTGGATTGCTGATGGCAAGAATATGCAGGACAAACTTTCTGCCAACAGACCGGCTCTGATTGTTGCCGATACAAAATCGAGTAAATGCAAAGACATTAAGGAAATTACATTCCTTGCACAGAGTTATAACAACAATCCGGCGCCTGCACATGATCAGAATCTTGAACTGTGGTTGCATGATAATAATTCGAATACCCAGAGTTTCGTGTTTGCTGGAACATACAGTTACGAAGAATGGAAAGCGGGTGATGGCAAAATTGGTAAGGTTTACGGCTATGCGGCCAGGGATAAGGGCGCAGTCACTGCCGGCCAATTTGTGAAGGTCGGAACGGGTGCAAATATTGCTCCTCTTCGCGCTTATTTGCGGTACAGGGGCCACGGCCTGGCCAAGGTTTCTAGCGATGCTGTTGGCGAAGAAGATTTGCCCGAAACGATTGAAGTTCGCCTGCATGATTCCGACAGCACCCTCTCCATCGGCAAGCTGAACACCTTCACGGGTGAACTCAAGATGGATGATCGCCGTTTCGACCTCAAGGGCCGCACAATCGGCGAAAAGCCCGCAAACTGGGGCATGTTCCTTGACAACAAGAGAAAAATTCGTTAATTTGAGGGGGCAATAGAATGAAAAAGAAAGAATATCTTGCACCGAAAATGGAACTGATTGATCTCAAGCATCAGGCTTGCCTGTTGAGTGGGAGTGGCGAAGAGGAATGCGATGCTGATTATTGCGACGAACTCGGCCTCAATATCCAGGGAGTGTCCAACTCCAAAGGCTAGGGTATGCGTTCGCTAAGCGAACCATTCTATAAAATCCTGCAGGTGGCTCTCGGGGCCACGCAGGATTTTTTGTTTACCCTGAGCGCCGAGGAATGGCAGAAGCTGCATGTCATGGCGAAGCAGCAGTCCGTTCTGGGAATCGTCTACGACGGGATTGCTCGGCTGCCCAAGGAAAAACGTCCTCCCATGGAGCTGACGTTGCGCTGGTCCTGCGTTGCCGAGTCCATCCGGGGCATGAACGAGAAGATGAACCGCGAGGCTGCGCGCATTACGCGACTTTTCGAGGATCACGGCCGTCGCAGTGTCATTCTCAAGGGCCAGGCGAATGCGCGGCTTTACCCTAACCCGCTTGCGCGCCAGGCGGGAGATATCGACATCTGGATTCCCGGCGGGTTCAAGGGTGTGGTGGAATTTCTCAAGGAACACGGCCTGATTTCTGACGAAAAGAACCTCAGGGGCATTTTTCACCATGTGGAGATGCTTGGCGAAGACGGAATCCCTATTGAAGTCCATTACAAGCCCGCGTCAGGTATCCCGTTTCGGGATGGCGAATTCCAGAAATTCCTTTTGGATGAAGTCGGGGGCGCCACTCTTGTTCCCGAGGGGTTCTATTCCCCGACCATAAAGTTTGCGCTGGTGATGCAGCTGGCTCACCTGCAACAGCATTTCTTTAGCAAGGGGCTTGGCTTGCGGCAGTACATGGATTACTATATGCTGCTGCTCCACTCCACCGAGGAAGACCGTCGCGAAGTCGCCGCGGTGATGAAGCGCCTCTCGATGATGCGGGCTTGCGGCGGCGTGATGTGGGTGCTTGGTCGCGTGTTTGCGTTAGAGCAGGAAAAAATGCTTTGCTTGCCCGACGCCTGGCGCGGACGTCGCCTGCTCCGCCAAGTCCTGGAAGGCGGAAATTTCGGGCAATACGGCAAGGAATACCGGCTGCGGGGTGTGCCGCGCTGGTTCAACGATAGGCTGCGAATGTTGCGCTGGTTCCCCTTCGATCCGGTAAACGTGCTGTTCAAGGAACTGCGCTACTGGCGTGCCACGCTTTTCCTGATTCCTGCGCGCATAAGAAAACGCGAGCTCTTTCTTTCAAGAACTCGCGATGAGCAAAAACTGGATTTCTAGGATTTCCCTAATTCAAGTCAGGGCAGTTAATCCTTGACGCAGCGGACGGACAAAAGTCCAGATACCTCGTTGGCCGTGTATGTATACCCTTTCCAATTGTCCATCAAGATGACAAATGTCGACCAAGTGCCGTTATCATCTTGCTGGATGAAGACAAAGGGCTCAACTGTGAAATCGCCGAATCCTACTACATGCAGGAATCTCGAGGAGTACCATCCGAAACCGTTATTTTCCTTGAATTCCTCGCAGCCTCGGTAGCCAGGGCAATATTCTGAAGCGTATTCCAGAAGGCGCATCAGGCTGGACCATTCCTGTTGTGTCGGGATGTGCCATCCGTTGGGACAAATGCCCTGGAGGTGTTCCCCTTCCATTACAATGGTGTCTGCGCCGATCACATCATGTACGCTGTATTGTGCAAAGGTGTTCCAGTATGAGGAATCGAGCGAATTTGCGTATGAGCCAAAGTTCTCGCCTTCGTAAATGCCGGATCTTACTTTGCCGCCTCGGTAGTACTTGACCATCATGGAGTCGGGTTCCATGATTGGCTGAATGGAATCGTTGCTGTAAGTCAGGTTTTCGGCCATCCATGTGAGCGGAGTCCCTTCGATGTCGTACGTGACCGTCTTGTAGGTTTTCCCGTCGCGGTCGTCGGTCATGGTCCCGGTCTCGAAATTGACCTTTTCAACTATTTTATGCCGTCCGCCTTCTGCCACCCATGCTCCCGATTGGCAAATGAGGTTCAGGTATTGGTCCTCGGTTCCCGCTGTTTCTACTGTATCGCCTTCACGAGCGGTTGTACATTCGCCCAAACCGTATATTGTTGCAAAGAATCCGGTCATGAAGGCGTTCTTGCTATTGTCGACATAGCCGGCGTCAAAAAGGAACCAACGATGAAAATACCTTAATAAGTCTGCTTTTACCGAATCATCTGCTGTGAAGGTCCCTGTTTCGCCAAAGGTGTTGACCGATGGCGCTGTGTAGTCGGTCGCAACGGAGTAGATTGGTCTAGAGCGGAAAATGGCATCGTAAACAATATTCGCTATGAACACTTTGTTGGTGTCTTGGGCAAAGTCACTTTTGTCAAAATTGAACGTTCCGTTGTATATTCCCACGGCTTCTAGAACCTCTTGGTCGGCTTGCTGCTTTGCCGTTGCGAAATCGGTCCCATTTTTAAATAGGTGCTTTATACGGGACGCTTCAAGGCGGGTCATGATGTTGAGCCCGATATTGTCTGCTGTGCGTAAATCAACGAGCGCATTGTAATTGTTGTTGAGATATTGCCCGTAGCTGATTATGCCGGAGAAATCCTTTAAGTTCGTTAAATCCTCCTTGTTCATGAGATTCCATTGCCAGTCGTCGTAAATATAGGGCAAGAGCTCGACCAGTACATAGGGACTGTTCAGTGAAACGCTATCGAAGCTGAAATTCCCTGTCGTGTCTGTGCAGCGGGTGAAATAGAATACTCCCGTTGTGTCTAGCGTGAGCGAGTCCAGTTCGGACAACCTTAAAACGGAGCCGTAGGGGACAAAGGAGCCCTGCATGCTTGAATAGGTGTCGAACGAATTGGCCATATAGATAGTGTCTGCGGAGGGATTGACCATTCGCATTGCTCTTCCAGATACGGTGTAGCTATTGCGTGCTGCGTTGGAAGTTGTATCGCAGGTCGTGTCGCAAGGCGTTTCGTTGTTTGCTTGGAGCCCCCTTTCTTCTGCTGTGCCTCCATCGGCAATAGACTTGCCGTCTTCGGAGCATGCGATGAGGGCCAAGGCAAGCAATACCGCCGCCTTGCAAACCATTTGTTTGGCTATTCCTGAGTAATTCATGATATCCTCCTAACCCTTTTTGTTTGAATTCTTGTTTGTCATCGGGAACAACTGCATGTTCAGACGGTAGACCTCGTCTGTCGCAGCATTTTTTGTCGCGATGGCGATGATGCGCTTGCGGCACTCGGCAATCTCTTCCACGATTTCTTCGTAGGCGTCGTGCGTGATGCCGAGCGTGATGCCCGAAAAGTGGCGCTTGTCCTGCGGGACGCCCTCGATCGCGTCGAGGGCGAATTCGCCCATCTGCCGGTGCATGCTACGGACGGCCACGGGGGTCACGTCCATGTTGCCTGTCGTCACGGATTTCTCTGTCTGGATGTAGTTCCCGTTCTCGTCCTTTTTGAGCAGGCCCGCCTTGAGAAGGAACTTCAGCGTGTCGCTGACTTCGGCGGCGGTGATTTCCGGGCGGCAGGCGTGGGCGAGTGCGAGCGGCTTTGCTCCCGGCATCGAGGGCGCCAGTTCACGGATGACCGGGTTCTTCCAGTCCTCGAAAAAGCGGAATGCGTCGCCTTCCAGGATTTTGGTCTTGTGGGCTTCTGCAATCGAAAGCATCTTTCTGAAGATCGCCTTTTTGTCGGCGTCTTTTTTCGCGTGGTCGAACTTGACCATCTCGGCGAAGTATTCCTGTTCGTAGTCCGCCAGGTGCATTGCCTTTGCGACGCGCTCCACGGCGGCGTCGCTCAGGTTAAACCGGCCCTCACTTACGTACTTGAGGTAGACTGGCGAAGAAAAGCCTGCTGCCTGTGCGAACTCCGGCCAAGTAAATGCGGACTTGGCCTTCCTATCGGCGTAATAGTCCGCGATGTACTGGCGGTAGCTTGCGTATTCTAGTACATCTTTCATTGTTTCCTCCTAACCAAACGGCCTCCCGGTTTTTGAGCCCCGTGCCGTTTTCGTTTCTAATATACATCAAAAAATTTAAAAAGTCAATAGTTTTCACAATAAATAATTGCTGTTTTTGTTGAAATTTCGCCATTTGTTGAATTTTTGTGAAAAATACGCTTAATTTTTGCAATAAGAAAATGTTGCGATCTGTGGCCGAGACCGCAAAAAAGAAAGGCGGGCCGAAGCCCGTCTTCCTTTTCCTCCTGCCCCCAGGTTAAGGGCGTTTCGGATGAGAGAGAGACTCTAGTTCTTTATGCAGCGGACTAAAACCGGTATAGTAAGAGGTCCAAAGCCATAAATCATGGTTGAAGTACCATATGAAGTCAAGGGGTACATGTCAGGAAACACATGATTGTCCGTTTCAAGATATTTTTTCCTAATTGTGTAGTAGTAAATGACGGGGTACAAATCGTTTGGGCTCTCATAAGATTGATGGTCGTTAATGTAGGGGACTGTTGCAAAGTTATTTTCCGTTAGATAATCAAAGGTGATTATAGGATCGTCTGTATCATTTACCTCAACAGCCATCGGGATTTCAAACCCAAATCCTGTTGTATTGGAATCGGCAAGATAGTACCAGACATTATAACGTTCTTCATCGAATCGCTCGGCGATATTTTTAAACAACGTTTCCCAGTCTTCGACATTAGGGATTCTCCATCCATCAGGACACACTCCCTGGTGCATAACAGGCCTTGATGGAGAAATAAACTGTGAATAATCTAGGTAAAAGGCTTCTTTTTCTTCATATTTCTTTTCACAGTATTTATAAATGCTATCGACATAGGCATCGGCACGGCAATATGTAGTAGGTTCACAATGTGTTGTATCTTCATTCACCTCATAGCAGAAGATATCTTCTCTCTGATGGGGATATAATTCTATATCAGGGCAAAAAGGGTATTCAGAAGAGCATTGTTCTTCGATAGGTGAAAAAGCGCTGTCACTGATTGCTATTGGATTTTCATATGTAGTATAGTAATCAAGAGAGCTTATTTTGATAGAAGACGAATTGAGGTTCATCGCGGCTCTCCATGCGTAAAACCGACCATACATTTCGCACGATGGGTCGTTTTTCCAACATAGGGTCCTTCCGCGCAAATTTTCTTTCAAATTTTGATCAACGCTTAAAGATGTCGTGTCCGCAAAGTTCAAGTTTTCTGCCATCCAGGTTTGCGTAACATCGCCCCAGTTGTATGTGACGGTCTTGTACGTTTTACCGTCGCGCGAATCCACCATCGTGCCGTTTATGTGTTCAATTGTTTTGCTGCTACTGTCTCCAAGAACCCATTTTTCTGAATGACAGACTAAAAAACCGTCATCTGTTGAGTGCGATTCGTTCTCGCGAGATTCTGTACATTGCCCCAAGCCTTCCTTGTGTGCGAGAGCTGCGATTTCATAGGCTCTCAATTTCATTGTGTTCAAATAGTATTGCTTAATTTTTTCACTGAAAGTAGAGACGATTTTTGGAGGAATCTCATTGAAAATGTTCAGGTAATACAGATCATTCGGCGCCTCCGTATACCAGAATTGAAGTAAAAATGATAAAACTTCCAATTCATTGTTATCGCTTAATTCTTCAAAATCTCCCAGATCTTCATATATTCCATATTGTTCAAGAAGAAGCAGTTCTGCCTTCTTGCTGGCTTCGGCAAGGGACATCCCTTCTTTGAAATAATGTTTCAAAAACTCTGCTTTTATATTGGTCAAAGAATTAACGCGTATCGTCGAATGTTTTCGTAGATCAACAATTGCATGTAAATAATGGGGGTACTTTACTGAGCTGTCTATAGAAGGTATATCCTCTGGATACATATTCCAGATGATGGAGTTGTCCATCCAGTAGGTGCTGTCTTTAGAAGGTTTATATACAGGATCTCCCCATATATCACGTTCCCCGCAATATTCCGTATAGCACGAATCCTGCATTTGAATCAATACATATGGGCTTGTTATAGCAAGTTCCGCAAATGCAAAGTATCCGCTATCGTTAGATATGGTATCTGCAAAAGAGCGTCCTGTTTTATCGAGCGTCAAAGAATCCAATTCGTAAACGACCACAATCGTTCCCTTTTGGGAGGGTGTCGTGTTGCTGGTGGCTTTGGCATGGATTGACGAGTCGCTTGATGCCTGAACGGTCAGCATCATGGGGATTGCATCTCCGGCTCGGCCCGACAGCGCGTAGATGCGCGTCTCTTCCGTGGAGCCGCCCAGGGAGATTGCTGACGGGTCGCTTTCGTCGTTGGAGCAGCCCGAAAACATCAGGATGAGCACGAACGCCATGACCAGGCAGAATGCCGTCCCGATGAAATCATACACTAGCGTGTTTTGAGTTTTGTTTTTCATGGTATCCTCCTACCCCTTTTTGTTGATACTCTTGTTTGTCATCGGGAAGAACTGTACGTTCAGACGGTAGACTTCGTCTGTCGTGGTTTCCTTTGTCGCGATGGCGATGATGCGTTTGCGGAACGCGTCGATCTCTTCTACGATTTCGTCGAAGGATTCGGTCGTGATGCCCAGCGTAAGTCCCGAGAAATGGCGCTTGTCCTGTTCCACGCCTTCGATGGCTTCTAACGCAAATTCGCCCATCTGGCGGTGCATCCCGCGGACGGCCACGGGGGTCACGTCCATCGGGCCTGTCGTTATCGACTTGTCGGTCTGTGCGTAATTGCCGTTCTCGTCTTTCTTTAGCATGCCGGCCTTGACCAGGAAGTTCAGCGATTCAGTCACTTCGGCGGCCGTAATTCCGGGGCGGCAGGCGCGGGCGAGTGCGAGCGGCTTTGCGCCGGGCATCGCGGGGGCGAGTTCGCGGAGTACCGGATTTTTCCAGCTCTCGAAGTAACGGAACGAATCGCCTTCCAGGATTTTGGCTTTGTGTGCGTCGGCAATCGCAAGCATTTTGTTGAATGCCGCTTTTTTGTCGGCGTCTGTCTTTGCGCGGTCGAACTTGACCATTTCGCGGAAATATTCCCGTTCGTAATCGACGAGGTGCATGGCCTCCGCAACGCAGTCGGCGTTCGCTTCGCTCAGGTTGGAGCGGCCCTCGCTCACGTATTTCAGGAATACCGGCGACGAGAACCCCGCATCGCGCGTGAACTCCTGCCAAGTGAACGCGGACTTGGCCTTTTTCTCGGCGTAGTAGTCCGCGATGTACTGGCGGTAGCTCGTGTATTCAAGTACATCTTTCATTGTTTCCTCCTAGCAAACGGTGTCTTGACTTTGTGGCCTGCGCCGCTTGCGTTTTTTAATATATACCGTATTTTTAAAAAAGTCAATAGTTTTGTGATAAAAAATATGCGTTTTTAGCTAAAAATTGGCATTTTTATAGGATTTTTATAAAAAGTTGCAATATTTTGTGATACATATAAAATAATTTCTGCATAAAAATTGACTATGCCGTGGTCGCTGGGGTGCAAAAAAAAAGAAAGGCGGGCCGAAGCCCGTCTTCCTTTTCCTCCTAACCAAAATGGTTTAATAATGGCAGAATATCAGTTTTTGATGCAGCGGACGGAAACGAGTTCGTTAAGCGCCTCAAAAGTAAGAGGATAATATTGAGATTCCATCAAGAAGGTGTTGTATTTATCTGACGGAAGAGAAGAATTTGCGCTGACAGTGTAATAGTAAACAGGATAGGCAAGATCCAATTGATTATCATAAGACTCATTGGCGTCAACATCAGGAACAGAAGCGAATGAATTGACTTTTCGAGAATGAGTTTTAACTTCAAGGACATCGCCGTGATCCGCTTCAACAGATGTCGGAATTGTATATCCAAATCCAGTCGCATGTGTATCGGCCAGAACAGACCAAACATTTTCTCGTTCTATACCATATTGTTCCGCAACATTATCAAACAACGTTTCCCAGTCTGCATTGTTAGGAATTCTCCATCCATCAGGGCAGACGCCCTGGTGTTCGATAGGCCTTGACTGAGGAATAAATGTTGAATAATCTAGGACGAACAAGTATATTGGATATGTTTCATCACAGTATCTGTATATGCTGTCAGCATAATCGTCAACGGGACAATAACTAATCCCAAGGGTATTATTATCAGAAAAAAACCAATAAGAGTTTTCTTCTCTATGCTTGGACAAGTCCAAATCAAGACATTGGGGTAATTCAGAAGCGCATTGATTTTCTAGAACGATTGTAGAATCTGCTTCGCCATTTGTGTAACTGACACCGAGTAATTTGACAGAAGAATCGAGATTCATAGCGGTCCTCCATGCATAAAAACGGCCGTTGATTTCGCATGACGGGTCGTTGCTCATGCATGTTGTCCCACCGCGCAAATTTTTCTTTAAGGATGGGTCTACGCTTGAAGATGTCGTATCTGCAAAGTTCAAGTTTTCTGCCATCCAGGTTTGCGTGACCTTTCCCCACTTGTATGTGACTGTTTTGTATGTTTTGCCATCGCGAGTATCTTGCATTACGCTGTCTGTGTGTTCGATTCTTTTGTACCCCAGTTCCCATTTTTTTGAACGGCAGACATATGAACCAGCGGTTTCGTTTTCGCGGGATTCAGTGCATGGCCCTAATTCACCTTCTTTCGCCAAAGCTGCCATCACATATTCCAATAACTTCTTTGTATTTGAATAGTATTGTTCTGCTTTTTTACCTAAAGTAGAGTAGGCTGCTGAAGGGACGTAGTAGAAATTGTTATAGAGGTGCAAGTAACCAGACCAGAAAGGTTTGCTATACAACAGAACCCATATGAGACCCAATTTGTTATCGCCTTCATTCATTTCTTCAAAATCACCCAAATCATCGTAAATTCCGACTTCTTCAAGAATGTCCTGTTCTGCTTTTTTGCCGGCGTCGGCAAAAGACATTCCGTCTGCGAAATTTTCTTTCAACAAAAGGGCTTTTATGTCCGTTAATGAATTAACGCTTATCTTCTGATATTTCCGCAAGTCTACAATTGCATTGAAGGAGCGAGAATATTTTTTTGAACTGTCTATTTTCATATGAAGTAGTTCATCCGAAATGGCGTTCCTCCATATTCCACGTTCCTCGCAATTTGTCGTATAGCAGGAATCCTGCACTTGAACCAATGCGTACGGGCTCGTTATGGGAAGTTCCTCAAATGTAAAGTATCCGCTATCATTAGATATGGTGTCGGCAAAAGAAAGGCCTGTTGTATCGAGCGTCAACGAATCCAATTCATAAACAGTAACAACAGTTCCCTTTCGCGCAAATACGGATCCCACATATCCCGTAGGCTCGGTGATTTCCCCTGTGGTATCCGCAATTTTCATCAGTTTCGGCAAAACGTCTCCGACCTGCCCCGACAGGGCGTAAATGCCGGTTTCTTCGGTATAGCCGCCTTCGTGTGCGACCGTTGATTGAGTTGTGTCGTTGGAACAGGCTGCGAACACAAAGGCGAGCAGCGTCGCCGTTTTGCAGACAAGGTGCCTGCCGATATTTGAGTAATACATGGTTTCCTCCTAACCTTTTTTATTGATATTCTTGTTTGTCATCGGGAAGAACTGCACGTTCAGGCGGTAGACCTCCTCCGTTTCGGTGCTTCTCGTTGCGATGGCGATAATTTCCTTGCGGAATTCGGCTATTTTCTGCACGATTTCTGTGTAGGCCTCCCGCGTGATGCCGAGCGTGAGTCCTGAAAAATGCCGTTCGTCCTGCGGAACGCCTTCGATGGCCTCCAGCGCGAACTGCCCCATTTGGCGGTGCATGCTGCGGACGGCCACGGGGGTCACGTCCATCGGGCCCGTCGTTATGCCCGTTTCGGTCCGTGCGTAATTTCCGTCTTTGTCCTTTTTGAGAAGGTCCGCCTTGACAAGGAAGTTCAGCGACTCTGTCACTTCGGCGGCGGTAATTTCGGGGCGGCAGGCGCGGGCGAGCGCGAGCGGCTTTGCCCCGGGCATCGAGGGGGCGAGTTCGCGGAGAACCGGATTTTTCCAGCTCTCGAAATAGCGGAAGGAATCGCCCTCGATGATTTTTGCCTTGTGCGCGTCGGCAATCGCGATCATTTTGTTGAAGGCGGCCTTTTTCTCGGCGTCGGTCTTTGCATTGTCGAGCTTGACCATTTCGCAAAAGTAATCCTGCTCGAAATCGACAAGGTGCATTGCCTGGGCCACGCGCTTCGCGGCGGTATCGCTCAAGTTGAGCCGGCCTTCGCTCGCATATTTAAGGTGAACTGGCGAAGAGAAGCCCGCGGCCCGCGTGAACTCCTGCCAGGTGAATGCCGACTTGACCTTTTTCTCGGCGTAATAGTCCGCGATGTACTGGCGATAGTTCGTGTATTCTAGTACATCTTTCATAGTTTCCTCCTAGCGAACGGCGTCTTGGCTTTATGGCCCGCATCGTTCGTAATTTCAAATATAAGCCCATTTTTTGAAAAAGTCAATAGGTTCATCATAAAAATATTTAGAATTTGATGAAATTTAGCCAATTTTTATGTATTCTACAAAAAATAGTGATTTTTGATAATACATATAACATCTTCTTTTGCAAAAATTTTATGCCCGGTTTGTCCGGAAAATGCAAAAAAAAGAAAGGCGGGCCGAAGCCCGTCTTCCTTTTCCTCCTAGCCACAACAAGGGGGGGGTTATGAGAAAGATTCTAGTTCTTGATGCAGCGGACTGCTGCCGCCCTTAAGGTGTCGCCGATCGAGCCGTATCCAAGGTCCTCGTCATAATCGAACCAGACCTTGTCCGGAGTAAGTCCACTCTGCCAACTATGGAGTGTAACCCAACGAACCAGGGCGTCCGCAACAACAAATTGCATCAAATTGTCAGACGACACCCAAATCCATTGGTTTTCCAAGTCTACCTCGAAATTATCGACAAGTCTCTTGATTCCGAATCCAGTCGCATCTTCACCAAACAAAGCCAATGCAGCCTCCTTGGAATTTACGCCATAGTGTTCGCCCATCATCTGCAATAGGGAATTCCAATCATTCACCGTCGGGAGCCTCCATCCTTCGGGGCAAATCCCCTGATAAGCGTCTTCATTCTTGTTCGACATGTATTCGGTGACACCAAGCGACCAGTCTTCCACGCCTTCGTTGCACCAACCTCCATACAGAGAATCGCATTCCTTCTTTACCTCGGCTACGCACGCACTATCGGAGTCGCACGTTCCTATTCTCATGTAAACGCAGAATTCTTTACCCTCGATATCCTTAGGGACGCAAGGACTGTCTTGCTGTTCCAGGAAAACCGTATCGCCGACCGAGTCTATAGAATACACCTTGATGTCATCTTCGCCAATATTCATTGCACTAAGCCATGTATAGAAACGGCCATAGGTTTTTCCGCTGCGGTCATAGTACTGTGTAAAGGCATTCCACTTCGATTTAGCATTCAGTGCACTATCGGCGCCCGACGATACTGTATCTTCAAAATTTAGGTTCTGGGCCATCCAGGTCTGCGAAACGCCTCCGATATTGTACGTGACTGTTTTATAGGTCTGCCCGTCACGGTTGTCTGTCATTGTGCCTTTTGTATATTCAAGTTTTTTTAGTCCCAAGGTCCATTTTCCGGAATGGCAAACTATCGCGACGGAATCACCTAACTTTCTTCCTACAAGAACAATCGCCATCTCGTTTTCACGAGCCTCCGTGCATTGCCCAATACCATTCTCTTCTGCAAGGAGGCCTACTTGATAATCTGTCATCTTCTTCTTATTCTGGTAGTACTCCTCGGCTTCAGTTCCAGAATCCGCAATAACCACTGATGGGATATATAGCATGTCTTCCACATACATGCTAATATCGAAATCTATAAGATGACGCTCGGTAACACTCGTTTGTCGGATTAGTGCTTCTGCATACGCTAGTTCCGATTTTTCATCGAACAATTCTTCAAACGAGCCCAGGTCCTCATATATCCCGAGCTGTTTCAGGACATCGCGTTCGGCCATTGTGTTCGCCTCCGCAAACGACTTCCCTTGGGTCACATATTCACGCAATAACGGAACTTTTGCAGATGTCAATGCATTGACACTTACATTTGTAATGTTTTGCATGTTGACTATGGCGCTGTATGTATTATACTTGTCTTTCATTATACCGCGCTCTTTAACTCTAACAGGAGGATCTTCCTCGACAATCAATATATACGGACTACTCAATTCCATTTCTTCAAAGACAAAGCGGCCACTGTCGTTATCTATAGTATCGACAAAAAAGCGACCAGTCGTGTCAAGCGTCAATGAATCAAGTTCATAGACGCTTACTACGGCCCCTCTAGGTGCAAATAGAGATCCCTCATATCCCGTGGAATCAATGATTTCCCCTGTGGTGTCCGCAATTTTCATCAATTTCGGCATGATGGCACCGGCTCGGCCCGACAGTGCGTAGATGCCGGTTTCCTCTTCGGCGCCGCCCAGGGAGCCTACTGGCTGCTTGCTTTCGTCGCTGGAGCAGCCAGAAAACATCAGGATGAGCGCAAACGCCATGACCAGGCAGAAGGCCGTCCCGATAAAGTCGTACACAATCGTGTTTTTAATTTCCTTTTTCATGATGTCCTCCTAGCCTTTTTTGTTGATACTCATGTTTGTCATCGGGAAGAACTGCACGTTCAGGCGGTAGACTTCGTCTGTCGCAGTTTCGCTTGTCGCAATCGCGATGATTTCCTTGCGGAATGCGGCAATCTTCTGCACGATTTTTTCGTAGGCCTCCCGCGTGATGCCGAGGGTGAGGCCCGAGAAGTGCCGCTCGTTCTGCGGCACGCCCTCGATGGCGTCGAGGGCGATTTCGCCCATCTGGCGGTGCAGCCCGCGCACGGCCAGCGGGGTGAAATCCATCGGGCCGGTCGTCACCGTCTTGTCGGTCTGTTTGTAGTTCCCGACCTTGTCTTTCTGGAGCAGGTTCGCCTTGACCAGAAAGCTCAGCGACTCGCTGACCTCGGCTGCGCTGATTTCCGGGCGGCAGGCGTGGGCGAGCGCGAGCGGCTTCGCCCCCGGCATCGCGGGAGCCAGTTCGCGGAGCACCGGGTTCCTCCAGCTTTCGAAAAAGCGGAACGATTCCGCATCCACGATTTTTGCCTTGTGGGCTTCCGCGATGGACAGCATCCTGCTGACTGCCGCCCTCTTTTCGCGGTCGTCGCTTGCGTGGCCGAGCTTGACCATCTCGATAAAGAATTTGCGTTCGTATTCGGCCAGGTGCATGGCCTGGGCCACGCGTTCTGCGGCAGCCTCGCTCAAGTTGAAGCGCCCCTCGCTTACGTACTTGAGATAGACCGGCGACGAGAATCCGGCCATTGTTGCAAACTGCTGCCAGGAGAATGAGGATCTCGCCTTCCTGTTGGCGTAGTAGTCCGCAATGTACTGGCGGTAGCTCTTGTATTCAAGCAGTGGTTTCATGGTTCCTCCTCGAGGCGGGTTCGGGGTTGGCCTCCACCCGTCCTCATAAACCAATATACCGCCATATTTCAAAAAGTCAATACTCTACAATATGAAATTTTTGTTTTTGCTTAAAAAACGATAATTTTAGCAGAAAATGCAAAAAATTTTATTTTCCACAATATGATTTTTGCATAAAATTTGTTCCCCCGTGGTTGCCTTCTGTAGGATTTTTTCAATGGAAAAGGGTCTCTAAATTTTCTTTGTTGGTAAAGAACAATTCTGCGGTATCGCCATAGATTTTTTTCTGTTCTTTTTTTATCATGTATTCCGCTATATCTAGCGAATATTTTTTGTTCCTTGCGAGTTCCGCAATCTCCTCAGAGGCGAGTTCGTCGTCCATGCAGACTTTGACATCTTTATAGATTAAAATATCTACATAACGATTGAGCGTGTCCAGTGTGCGGCTCGTATCGGAAAGGGAATCTTCGTGCGTATGCGATAGCATCCACTCCCCAATAAGCTCCACATGCCAATAGTTTTGGTTGAAATTTCTCTGGGTTATGGAGCCTCCGTAATACACTTCCGACAGGGAGTCTTTTTTTTCGAGATCCTCATCTAAAAAATCTATCAGAATCCATTTCGGTTTGAACCAAACAGAATCTACGGGATTCTTGCAAATGGATGAATCCTTTAAAACGCTGTCTTTACAATCAATTGTCGGGTATTTGCCGCATGTTGAAATTGTGATGGCTCGCTCTGTAAGTTTCAAACCTCGTCCATAGTCGTTGGTAATGGGATTTATCTCCATTTCCCCGGAACATCCAATCATGAACAAGGTCATAGTAAAAAACATTATGATTTTACGAACCATATGCATCACCTACCGCAAAAAAAGAATGTGTCCTGGAATTCGATGTCCATGTCGATGTGCTCGTTTTTCAGAACCAACCTATAATTCTTATAGATATTCAGTGTGCAACCACTGGCATCTTTTCCATTCAAAAGGCGGTCGTAGCTGGGTTCCGTGATGGTAAATTCGCCTTTAGGAAAGACCTCCATATAGGAATAATCGTGTGTTCGAAATACCACTTGTGAAGCATTTCTACAATATGGCGTTTCACAATCGTAAATATCTAAGTAAAAGGAATCATCAAAATGGCGATGGTGCTTATCCGTACTAGTGTAAAACTTAAAAACGTAACTGACATAGCGTGATGTGGCAGGAGCGTCTTCAATATTCACCCGAACTTCCCTGGTGTACTGATTAGCAAATGTCTGGAGGGAATCGTGCATAGGGGTGTAGTTTTGGTAATAATGGGAATGGGGCGACGCATCCAAAGTATCAAAGCCGTATATGTAATAGTCAAATTTTTCCACATAAAGCCGGTTGACCGTAATAGCTTCTAGTACTCTTGAAGGCTCGTCTTCATTTGGATCTAGCAATTTGCAACCAGTAAAAAACGCCGAAACGCCCAAAGCAAGACAAAGCGCCAATCGATTTATGAACGTAAAACACATAATACGCCCCTCAATTCTTAACGCAGCGAATAGACATCGCTTCGCGCTTAGATGCGTCGTCCTTTAGTCGGATATCATCGTCGTTCTGATTGCAAAACCTCACATAGTATGCTTTGGTAAGATCGTTTCTAAAAGAATTTACCTCGGTTGCCGTCCAAAAATAAGCATCCCCTGTAAAGTCCATATAAATATTGCCTCTATAATCAGCCGTCGGATCAGTATGCTTCCCTGCAGGAAGAACCGAAAAACCGAATCTGTCCACGTGTACGACCTTGGATTCTCCTTCACCAGATTCCGTCCACATTTCCGGGGAGCGAAGGCTTGTGCCGCCGCTTTCGGCCCCGTTGTGCGTCTGCACAAATGTTATCATTGTTTCCCACTCGGTTTTTGTCGGGATGTGCCAGCCTTTGGGGCAGACGCCTTGGTGTAGTGAATCAACGGCATCGGCGTAAATAGCGCCAATATGGCGATATGTTGTATCCAAATTCATGGCAACGACCCATGGATAAAGGTGGCCGTATGTTCTGCAAAAATAATCTTCGTCATTATAGCAAAGGCTCGAGTCGGCCGCATAACGTAGATTTTCGGCCATCCACCATTGTTCGCCGATTTTTACAGTGCGATAGGTTTCTCCATCACGGTTATCTTTAACGGAACTTTCCTTTATATCGTCACGGGTAAGAACGGTTTCTTGCGGAACAGTCTCGTTAGAGGACTCCTCAACAGAACTAACTGTGTCATTACTACATCCGGCAACAATAAAAGACAGTGCGATGCAAAAAAAGACGTATGTTTTTTTCATTGTGGCTTTCCGCTGTACATTACAAAGTCTCCATTCTTATCAAAAAACTTCAAATCCCCGTGTTCTTCAATCATTCTATATATAGGCTCCTGCGATATAAATTTTCCATTGCGAATTTCAAAAAAATTTCCATCTACTTTTAAGTAATGAGCCGCAAAAGAAACGGATTCGACAATATTACCTGTACATGACGCTCGTTCCAGTGTGTCCAAATCCCTGTTGGCATCGTCTATCAAAATGAACCCGCATGAGTTGGAATAATTATCCAGGAGATCCGCTTCTACACAATAAAAATTTCCATCCAAGGAATCCATGTCAAGGCAGCCATCGGACCATCTTGGATAATGGCCATTCATTTGTCGCTCTTCAGGAAGCAAATCTGTCAAACTATCCGTTGCCTTTCCGATCCACAAGGAATTCATTCCCACCTTGTAATATTTTTTTGAAATGACTCTAGTGAATCTTTCACCATCGTCAAGGCCCATTAAATGATGACATTCAATATGTCCTCCTTCACTATGTTCTATTGAGACCACGGCCGTGGTGTCGTCTACAAGCCCTTCATAATGCCATCCATAATGTTCGTCCTCAATATGATATTTATCCGTGGTACATCCAAAGAAGGAAAATACCATCAGTAGTAATAAACAAAGCCACATGTTATTTATAAAATATTTCATTGTTTATCCTTGACACACACCACTTGCGCTAGTGGGAATAAATCTTTTGGACACTCCAAAAAGTTCTTGCGCGATTCTCCATAGTCCTGTGTTGTCGTATATCCCAAGCAATATTGTGTAATGGAATCCTTTTCTGTACTAGACCACAGAAGTACAAAACCCTTTGAGTACTTTTTTATATCGCACCTGCGTTCTGGTTCATAGGTTTCCACAACCGGGGCTATTGCATTCGCATGGGTGTTTATATTTGATTTTTTCCATTCTGTGGTGTCCGGAATATGAAAGCCTTTTGGGCAGAAAGATTTGGCGGTATTCCAATCATCAAAAAGGTCTTCCCCATATTCATTCACTTGAATGGATGTAATAGGGAAATGGAAACCGTAAGCGCCTCCCTTGCATGTGTTGCTTTGATCAACCCACTTGAACCATGTTTCATAAAAATCATTGTAAGAGGAACTTTTTGGTTCTATGTCCGCTAAGGATATTGATGTTTCCCCTCGTATTTTGTTTATATATAAGTTGGAATCCACCCATTCGGCTTCATAACGATTGCCGTCAATGACTACATGGTGGTTGTTTATGTGTGCCCAAAGGTTATTGTTCCATTCATCAGAAGCTCTTGACAACCGAAAACCACTAAATTCATATGTGATTCCATCCACTATGATTTCGTATGTGTCGTCGGTCTTGAATTCGCCTCCCACAATTTTTTGTTCACTTATAGACATTGGAAAGTTAAGGAGTACAATTCCCCATTCATAAACGTTTGTCGCGGCATTCATGACGCAGCCCATAAGCGCGCCAATTTTAGAATTCCACTCCAAGGTTGTTCCTACT
>Ga0129306_1001568_pt1 | contig 24951 bp, 20 predicted proteins | sample P827metagenome_FD_94438 | JGI IMG/M metagenome (GOLD analysis project Ga0129306, IMG submission 94438) | Capybara group fecal microbial communities from Wisconsin, USA - P827 metagenome | ecosystem: Host-associated > Mammals > Digestive system > Large intestine > Fecal | place: USA: Wisconsin... | reverse complement strand
CAGCCTATCCTCTAGTCTTTTCCAGATTGTCGCTTGCGCCCGAGTGGAGATTTGTTGTCCGATGATATGATGAACGACAGAAGAAAAAAGATCGCTATCGACTGCCCGGTATATATGCCCAATTCGGTCAATTGCCGTCCCCAGCAATTCATCGCGGCTTTTTAAAAATTCAGTTTCTTCGCGGCCATATTCAAAATACAAAACATCACCTCCATCCATTACAATTTTAGCATAGGCATTTGGTAACTTTCTTCTCAATTTTGGATATTCAATTCGAGGTATAGCAAGCTTCTGTTTTAAAAGTTTCAGCTATAAAAACGCCGGTGTATGCGGTTCTATTCACTCTTGAAACCATGCCTTGTTTAAAAGTTCTACCGCAGGTACAATATCTTTTTCTTTTATCTTTCCATATCCCAGCACGACAGCATTGCCCGAATAACGGCCCTTTTCTAGCCAGAACGGAGATACTGGGCGCACCTGAACACCATACCGCATAGCTTTTTGTACAAGAGTGTCCTCTTGCTGTCCATCCACAAACTCAAGTAATATGTGCAATCCAGCATGATGACCGTAAACCCGAACTCGGTCGCCTATGATCTGCTGGATAGCGGCAATCAAGGTATCATGCTTTTTTTTCTGACTCAGGCAAACCCTGCGGATATGTTTTTCCCAATGGCCGTCTTGCATGAAATGTAGGAGTACCTTTTGCTCAATCAGCGGAATCGTGCATTGATACCCTCTGTATTTCTCCTGATAAGCAGCTAATAGCCAAGTTGGCAACACCAAGTAGGATATTCGCAGCCCCGGTGATAAAGCCTTAGAAAAAGTCCCAACATAGATCACGCGCCCAGCTTGATCGATAGATTGCAGTGACGGAATGGGTCTTCCCTTGTACCGAAACTCGCTGTCGTAGTCATCCTCAATAATCATCATGTCTCGCTGGTGTGCAAGATTTAATACCTCCATCCGGTTATGAATAGGCATAACCGCACCTGTTGGGAACTGGTGTGAGGGAGAGAGATAAACCATTGGAATCGATTGTGACGAAAGTTTTTGTAAATCAATGCCGTCTTCACGAACCGGAACAGGCAATATTTTAAAGTCGTTGCTTTGAAATACTGCTCTTGCACCGTCATAACATGGTTCTTCCATCGCTACGGTTTTTTTGCCCGAAAAAATTCTTATAATGGTCTCCAATGCAGACTGTGTACCGCTGCAAAGGATAATCTGTTCTGTTTCGCATTGTACTCCCCGGCTGTGATAAAGATATTGCTTTATCTGCTGGCGCAACTGAGGATCACCTTTCCCATCTCCGTAACTGTGCATTGAATGTGCCAGCGGTTCATCCAGAACGTTCCCCACATACGTCCCCCAGAGTTTCTTTGGAAAATTGGTTTCATCAAGCTCGCCATATTGAAAGCTATATTTGATTTTATCGGGGATCACGGCGAGATGTTCCGTCAACAGCTTGCTTTGCCGTTGCTCCTTGGGTGATTCCTGAATCAAATCAAACTCCAACTTGTTTACGATATACCCAGACCCCGGTATGCTCGTGATATATCCTTCCAACCTAAGTTGATCATAGGCATTTTCTACCGAGTTTCTGCCGACCTGCAATTCGCTGGCCAGCACTCGTGTGGAGATGACGCGTGATTCCACAGGTAAATTTCCGCTTATAATGTCCCGTTTCATTTGTTCATAAATTTGCTGATATATCGGTATATTGCTCCCACGGTCAATGTACAGCATATTTCACCCTCCTCACAATTTTTTTCTATTATTATAACACAATTTAAAACAGCCGTATCCTATAAAATGTTCTAAATCGTCTCTATGCTATAAGACACTTAATACAGTATGTGGGAAGAGTTTAAGACAAGAGAAACGCCGTAGGACTTCAAAATCCTACGGGAAATCTCAAAAACTGAAAACATTCTTATTGGCACTGGGCATTAATTCTATTCAGTTTTTTATTTGTGAGGATAATAAGAAATATGTTTTTTTCTTCCCACTATATATATTTATACAACATAGTTTTAATAATTATGATCAAAATACAATGTTTATAAATTAAAAGCGGTATTATTAGGTTATAAAAAAGTAAAAGTTTAAACTTTTATAAGTATTACTTTTTGTTTAATACTTACTAAATGGTATGCAACTTTAGTGACATAAGCTTTATAGAAAAGTATATTGTAAAATAAAGGTTGATATGTATATAATAAGTAATATACAAAAAGTGTAAAAATATATGTTAATTGGAGGTATATTATGAAAAAAGAAAAGATTTTCAGAAAGTTTTATTTGCTATTGATTGGAATTTTTATAATAGGAGCTATGTTTATAGATAATAATGTACAAGCTATGAATAAAAATTCTGAAGGTAGTACTAATTTAGTGATTTTATTTAATAACAATATCGATAATGATGTTAAAAACTTTATAAGTGAGTCTGGGGGGAAAATAACAAAAGAATTTACGGAAATTGGAGGAATGGAAGTTGAATGTAATTCTAAGTTAATACCTGAAATTCGAACTTATGATACAGTAAAATCAATAGCACCAAACCATAATATTGAAGTTCCAAAAGAAAAAACAATAGACTTTAAAGATTATATAAAAAGAGCAATAAATGTGGATAACAATGAAGATGGTGATTTATATAATGAATATCAATGGGATATTAAAAGAGTGACTAATAGTGGAAAAAGCTTTGAGTTAAATAGTGGAAATCATGATATAGTAATTGGTATTATAGATTCTGGAATAAAAAAAGATCATCCTGATTTAGAAAAAAATTTTATGGGTGGAGAGAATTTTGTACCTAAGGAATTTAATAGCGATAAAACAGAAACCGGAACCCCTAATGATATAGAAGATAGAGTAGGCCATGGAACATATGTAGCTGGAAATATTGCTGCCAATGGTAGGGCTAAGGGAGTTGCCCCTAATATTGGATTTAAAAGTTATCGTGTTTTTGATTCAGAAAAAACTACAAATGCCACAATAGTATCATCAGCAATAATAAAAGCAACTAATGATGGTGTAAAGGTTATTAATCTAAGTATGACAGGTTACGACTTAAAAGGAAAGTGCTATTGGACTGATCCTGACACTGGAATCAAACATGATTTAGGTGATGATGCAGCAGAATATGAGTTATATAAACGTGCAATTGGGTATGCAATAAAACATAAAGTTACTGTAGTTACCGCTGCTGGAAATGATGGCCTTGATTGTAGTGATACAAAAAAATTAACAGAATTCCTTAATGAAAAAAATGGGAAATATGGATTTGAATATGAAGGATTGACTTATGTAGTTCCTGGAACCATTGATGGCGTTATAAATGTTTCAGCCACTGGAAAAACTGATGAAATTTCTGCATATTCGAACTATGGCAAAAAATTTATTGATGTGGCAGCACCTGGAGGCGATTTCCCTGATTTGTGTTTAAATACGGGAATCAGTGATACTGGGTATGTGTTTGGGGAAGGAACTTCAATATCAGCACCAAAAGTTTCAGCAATAGCAGGTCTTATTTTATGTAAAAATCCTCACCTTAAACCTAAAGACGTAGCAAAAATAATTTATAAAACATCTGAAAAACTACATGATAATGAATCGAAGGAATATTATGGTGCTGGACTAGTTGATGCACATTCAGCATTAGTAGAATAAAAAAGCAAAATTTCTGCAAAAATTAGAAATTTAAGTTTAATAAATATAAATAAATCACTAAATCCATATATTGACATATTTAATAAAATATGTATAATGTATATAGAAGGACAAGCTCCTACAACTATAGTACCTTGTAAAGATTATAAAGAAAATTTCATATTTTAAAACTTTTCTTAAGCTTTTAAAAAAGCCATATATTTAGATTGTTTGGATAGACACACTTAAAAAATTTATGGCTGTATTAGTTATTCATATAATTAGCTATTTACTTAAAATTAATAATAAAAATAGGATTAAAATTCAATAAATTAAGGAGGATATTATGATTGCAAGAACAACTAGTGAGTTAGATATTATACATTTCAAAGAATTCTTTTATAAATTAAAGAACAATAGTTATTTTGGGAGATTAGGGAAAACATTCCACACTGAAAAAAATTTATATTTTTTAGATACAGGAACTGGGAAAATAGCTAGACTAAATGAAAATGTATATAAAGTTTTAAAATGTTTGTTAGAAAATGATAGTTTTGATTCTTTATTTGAGCTAAATATATCAGAAGATAACTTAATTTTAGCATTAAATGAAATTAGAGAAGCAGTTGAAAAAGAACATATTTTATCTGCACCAATTCTAGAAACATTAACCGGAAATCCAGTGTTAAGGTTAGATGAAATGTTATCTAATAAAATACAAAATATTACTTTGGAACTTACAGAAAAATGTAATCTACGATGTAAGTATTGTATCTATAATCCATCCCATCCAGAGCATAGAGAGTTTGGACATAGGGATATGAATTTTGAAACAGCTAAAAAAGCCATAGATTTTTTTAACAATCATTCAGGTGATACTAAAGAGGTTTATATAGGTTTTTATGGTGGAGAGCCTTTATTAAATTTTGAATTACTTAAAAAGTGTATTGATTATGCAAAAATTAAAATTAAAAATAAAGACCTTTCATACTCTATGACAACAAATGCTACATTAATTACAGAGGATATTGCTAATTTTTTAGTTGAAAATAAGGTAAGTATAACAGTAAGTTTAGACGGTCCTAAACTTATTCACAATGAAAACAGAGTTTATGCCAATGGTAAAGGAAGCTTTGATGATACAGTAAGAGGTTTAAAAAACTTAGTTAAAGTATATAAAAGAATTGGCGCTAGTCCTTCTTTTGGATTCAATATAGTTACCTCCGGTCCTAATTATGAAGAAAAGTATGACCAAATTCATAACTTTTTTAAAAATTTAGACTGGCTTCCTAGTGATCTACCAATTTTATGTAGTACTGTAGATCCAGGACCAAAAGAGATGGAATATGTATTACCTCAAAGCAAAGACGAAAAGTACTATATTAATAATATCCATGAACCATTATTTGACTGGAGTGATAGAAAAAAACAAAAATCACCTAATGAGCAGCTATTTTCGCAAGGAGGTTTAAATAAAGAATTATTAAGAATTCATAAAAGATTATTAACTGATAAACCTGCTAAACAATACGGAATGAATGGCTGCTGTGTTCCAGGATATAGGAAAATGTTCGTGACAGTTGATGGAAATTTTTATCCATGTGAAAGAGTTGGTAATATTCCTTCACTAGGAAATGTAGATATAGGTTTAGATATTCCTAAAATAAAAAAATTATATGTTGAAGATTTTATAAATGAAGCCAAAAAATATTGTAAAAATTGCTGGGCAGTAAATCTTTGCAGTGCTTGTTATACCAATAGCTATGATGAAAATGGTGTTCACTATAGCTATAGACATGAGAAATGTATTGATGAAAGAATTGCCATAGAATCTTCTTTAGTCAGATATCACTCTATATTTGAAAATAACCCACAAGAACTAGGAAAATTGAATGAAATGGAACTTACGTAATAGATCATTTAAGAATAAATACTTTTATTAATTATAAAAGTTATTTATATAAAATTATATGTTTGTAATAACTATAATAGTGACATTTTAGAAAGACATTATTATAAATGTTAAGGGGGTGAAATTATGAAATTTATTAATCCTTTTGGAAGGACAGTTGGAGATGGTGTTCAACCACAAGCTTGTATGTGTAGTTTAAATGAGTATGCATCATATAGAGGTAGTGATAGCTGTTTTCATTGTGGCTGTGGCTGTGAAGATGGCAGTAAACAACATAGAGCTGGAAACAAGAAAACTTCTGCTAACGCCGATCGTAAAAGTTAACAATTAAACCTTATTTTTATATAACGAAATATCTAAATTATTTAGATATTTCGTTATTTCACTAAATTAGTATTTTAAGTATATGATTAAATAAATCTATAGATATACAGGTGGGGCAAATATATAATTTAATAAAATAATGTATATGGTAAAAAATCACTAACAAAGGAGCCTTAGATAAATAGGCTCTTTTTATAATTATACATAATTTTTATATTAAATATAATCTTTTTAGTTTAGTTCTAACTAATGTACAAAATGAAATTATTTAATGTACACTAGATAAATTTATGTGGGAGGCTATTGCTATATGACTACAAAATTCAATTTTAAAAAAATTTTCAATTTATATAGAAGAATTTATCTTTTGTTATCAGAAATTGATAAAAGAGTTTTATACTTAATCATGTTTAACCAAGTTATAATAGGAGTTATACCTAGCTTAAGGGTAATACTTATTCAATACATTTTAAATGGTATTCAAAAACCCTCCATTTCCCTTAGTAAGGTTTTTGTTCTGGTTATAGCCTATATTACAATGGAGATATGTAATGACTCAATAAATAAAATTATAAGTTATATAACTTTTAAATTTAAAAATAAAGCAACCTTAAAACTTAACTTATTAGTTTTGAATAAAACTAGTGAGCTTAATTTGAAAAATTTTGAGAATACCGATGTATATAATATGATTCAGAGAGCTCAAAGCCAAGCTGATGAAAGTGTATTTACTTACTTTATGTCAGTAATTTCATTAGTTTCTTCAATTATAACATTAGCCACTAACATCGGAATATTATTAGCCTGGAGATGGTGGTTACTTGTCATAATTGTATTCATCTCGACTTTTAAGACAATTGTAATGATACATTATAGCAAAAAACAATATGAATTAATTCGAAATCGTACAACGGAAGAAAGAAAGAAATGGTACTACCAATTTTTGTTGACTAATGATTTAGCATTTAAGGAAATTAAAATGTATAAACTTTTTGATTATTTTATAAAACAATTTAAAATTATATATAATAAATTTTTCGATCAGGATAGAAAAAATTATAAAAGCATGTCAATATCTGATGGAGTTATTACACTAATAGATGATTTATGCTTGGGGGGGATCTTTGTTCTAAGTATATTAGACGCTAAATATGGTCGGATAATGATTGGTGATGCAATTGCATACATTACAAGTATTTCAAATATAAAAAGTAGTATAGAATTATTTTCTGGAAAATTTGTAGAAGTTGTACAACAAACGCTGTATATAAGCCAAATATTTGAGTTTATTGATATGAAAGTAGATAGTAACAATGATAATGATAAAAAAATCACTATAAATAAAATTAATAGTATTAAAATTGAGAATTTAAGTTATAAATACGAAAATTCGAATCATTATGTTTTGAAAAATATAAACCTAACATTATTAGATGGTGATATAGTTTCCTTAGTTGGTAAAAATGGATCTGGGAAATCTACTCTCGTAAAAATTATAGCTGGATTTTATGATGATTATGAGGGGAATATATTTGTCAATGATATTAATCTAAGACTTATTGATATAGAATCATATCAAAAGGTAATAGGTATTTTTTTTCAAGACTATAGTAAATATGAATTATCTCTTAGAGAGAATGTAGCTATTGGAAATCTTGAGGATATCAATTCAGACAAAAAAATTAAAAAGGCATTATCATTGACAGGAATGGATAAAGTTTTTTCATTAGAAACTCAATTAGGCTATTGGTTTGAAAATGGAACACAGTTATCTGGTGGGCAATGGATTAAAATTGCACTTAGTCGCACTTTTATGAGAAATTCGGATTTTTATATATTAGACGAGCCTAATGCCTCTTTAGATGGTATTTCAGAAAAAGAAATACTTGAAAACTATAAATTATTAGTAGGAAAAAAAATAGGTTTAATTGTAACACATCGACTTTCTAGTGCCAGATTTTTATCTAATAAAATAGTCTTGCTAGATAAGGGCGAAATAATAAGTATTGGTAACCATGATGAGTTACTTGAAAAATCAACAGTATATAAAGGAATGTATGATCCCGAATATCTGAGATCTACTAAATCTTCATAAGCACTAATTAATTTATGAATAAATTCTTTTTTATATTAGTTATACTAAAAATAAAAGGAATGTTTTTATTCTTCTAATAAGCAGTTATTTAACTTTAAATACATTTAAAATCAATCTACCTAATGAGAATGCAGAAAATGTTCATTACTTATAAATGAAATTGGACAAGGAACTTATGCGAATAGTACTAAAATTCCTAATGATGGATGGTATATATTGGAAATAACGGCCGCCAATGGATATAACTGGAAGTTTGAATAATTTATAAAGAAGACTGGATAGTTAATTCTATTCAGTTTTTTATTTGTGAGGATAATAAGAAATATGCTTTTTACTTCCTGCTATATATATCTATACAACATAGTTTCAATAATTATGATCAAAATACAATGTTTACGAATTAAAAGCGGTATTATTATGTTATAAAAAAGTAAAAGACCAGAATTATATAAATAACTTTCAAAATGGTGAATAGCTTTTAGTTTAATAAATTTATTTTAGATTATGGTTTGAAATTAAGTTAATAGGATATGTTATAATAATGTGTATTGTAATTTGTTAAATAGTTTAAATAATATAAATAAAACTAAAATTTGTAATTGCAAAAGATAAAGGAGAAAAAATGTTATTTGAAAATTTAGAGATAATTAAGCCTATTCAAAAAGCTTTAAAAGAAGAAGGATATAAAAAAACTACCCCAATACAAGAAAAATCTATTCCTTATATATTAGATGGAAAAGATTTGGTTGGTTGTGCACAAACTGGTACTGGAAAAACAGCAGCCTTTGCAGTTCCTGTATTACAAAATCTTTCTAAGGATAAGAAGGTTAATAAAAATCCTAGAACTATTAGAGCATTGGTATTAGCCCCTACTAGAGAACTTGCTATTCAAATAGGAGAAAGCTTTGAATGCTATGGTAAATATATAAATCTTAAAAGTGCAGTTATTTTTGGTGGAGTATCACAAAATCCTCAAACAAAGGCACTTAGAGAAGGTGTGGATATACTAATTGCAACTCCAGGAAGAATGCTTGATTTATTTAATCAAAAGTATATTGATTTACGTAACATAGAATGTTTTGTTTTAGATGAGGCAGATCGTATGCTAGATATGGGTATGATTCATGATGTTAAAAAAATAATATCAAAGTTACCTAAGGTTAGGCAAAACTTATTATTTTCTGCAACCATGCCATCTGAAATTACAAAGCTAGTAGATTCTATTGTAAAAGATCCAATAAGAGTAGAAGTGACACCAGTTTCATCTACAGTAGATACTATTACACAAGAAGTATATCATGTTCGTAAAAAGCAAAAGAGATCTCTACTTAAACATTTGCTTAAAGATGAATCTATAGAGTCTGCTTTGGTATTTTCAACAACAAAACGTGGAGCAAATATGATTGCAAAAGATCTTGTTGAAGCAGGCATAGAAGCTGAAGCTATCCATGGCAATAAATCACAAAATGCAAGACAACGTGCTTTAAATAATTTTAAGGAAGGTAAAATAAGAGTTTTAGTTGCAACAGATATAGCAGCAAGAGGTATAGATGTTAATGAACTATCTCATGTATTTAATTATAATCTGCCAGATGTTCCTGAAACTTATGTTCATAGAATTGGACGTACTGGAAGAGCTGGAGCTAAAGGTGTTGCAATTTCTTTTTGTGATATTGAAGAAATAAAATCTCTTAAAGCTATTGAAAAACTTATCCACAAGGAGATACCAGTAGTAGAAGATCATCCTTATAAAATAAGACATATTAATGAGGATGAAGTTAAGAAGGAAAACACTAAAAATAATTATAATAAAAGACCTTCCTCTAAAAGACAGGGTGGAAATTGGAGATATAGTAACAATAGAAGAAAGAATAATTCAACAAAACAGATTAAGAAATAAATTAATATAAATATAAAAAAAGATGATTTCTGTATTAACAGGAGTCATTTTTTTATTTTGGGTGGAAATAAAAAGTTAACAATGCAATTTAAACATGATTCAGTAAAAATTCAATTATGTTAAAAGCAGTGGTGTTTATTACATATAAAATCCTATGTAGAATTTTATAGAAAAATTCAGAATATTTAGTGAAGAATAAATACATAATATGATATAATATATTCATATTAATTTTATAAGTAAAAAAATATAGGGTATAAATTGTGTATTATAAGGTTGCATTAATTAATTATGAAAAAATAGTTTTGTAAATAAATAAAATTACTCCATTATTTATTTTAGGTATTAAAATATAAGATTTATATTTTATTGGATTTTATTGATTATAGTATGATAAATCAATAGTTTATAGTAGTTTATAAATATGCTACATATAGGTCAAAGATGGATATTTTTTTCGCTAGATTTGTTCATTGATTCTGCTCTCATTTCTGGTAGGTAATATTTTTGTACTAAAACCACTATATTTCAAAAAGCTCAGAGTAATCAATGTTCATATAATTTCACAGAACTTACTATAAATATAGGAGGTAAAATTATGAATAAGGAAGAATTAAAGACTATTAAGCAGGCTATAATAAATGAAAATGAAGGTTATGAATTTTATAAAATGGTGTCAAAAGATACAAATTCAGAAGAGGCTAAAAAAGCATTCCTAGAATTGGCAGAAGAAGAATTAAAACATGTGAAATGGTTAAAAGATTTATTCACTAAACTAAAAGATAATAAGGTGGATAGCATAGACTTAAAAGAGATTCAAGTAGCTTCACCAAAGATATTTGCTTGGGAAAATTTAGATAGGGAAGGTGCTTCAAAAGCAGTGTCAGTATTTGGTATAGGGATTCAAATGGAAAGAGATTCTGTAGACTTTTATAAAAAGGCTGCTAAAGATACAGAAGTTCAAGAGGCTAAAGTAATATATGAAGAATTAGCTAAGTGGGAACAAAGTCACTTAGAACAATTTTATAAAGAATATGAAACATTAATGGAAGAATGGTGGAGTGAGCAAGGATTCGAGCCATTTTAAAGAATAAAATTACCTGCATCTTAATTTTTAGATGCAGGTTTTTAAATTATAATAGAATGTAAATAAATTGTATATAAAAGTACAAAAATCTCATCTTAGATATAGTTGACTAATCAACTATATTGTGATATATTGAAAAACAGTTGATAAGTCAACTATAGGGGGATTATACATGAAAAAAAGAAATCTTTTAAACAAATATATAGCAATGATAGATAGATCGTCACAAGGCTATTTAGATGAAGCCTTAAAGAAGTATGAGTTAAGTTCAGGAACATATCCTTTTATTTTGGCACTATATGACAATGAAGGCATAAATCAAAACGCTTTAAGTGAGTGTGTAAAGGTAGATAAGGCTCTTTCTGCTAGAGCTATAAAAAAGCTTATAGAACTTGGATATGTAGAAAAAATTATAAATAATAAAGATGCAAGAGCATATAAATTATATCTTACAGAAAAGGCTAAGGCTGTTGTTCCAAAAATTAGGGAAGCCTCAGATGGTTGGTTACATATAATAACTAATGGATTAACAGAGGAAGAGAAAGAAACTGCAGAATGTTTACTAAAAAATATGTATATGAATATTAAGGAGTCTAAAGCTAAAAACTAATATAACTAAAGAGGAGGAAAACTACATATGGTTAATAGAACTAAAGAAGAAACTAATACATATAAAAATAATTGGATAATACTTGCTATAGTAGTTATGTCACCGTTTATGGCATGTCTTGATAGTAGCATAGTAAATGTAGCTTTACCAGTTATGGCAAAAGAACTTTCTACATCTATGGCAGGTATCCAACAGGTTGTTACAAGTTATCTTATAGTAATTTCCGCAGCTATACTTATATTCGGAAGATTAGGAGATATAAAAGGAAAAACAAGTGTATTTAAATATGGATTTATAATATTTGTTTTGGGATCTTTTTTATGTGGAATATCAACTACACTTAATTTTTTAATATTTTCAAGAATTGTTCAAGCAATAGGAGCAGCAATGACTATGTCTACAAGTCAAGGAATTATAACACATACATTTCCACCTAATGAAAGAGGTAGAGCACTTGGAATTTCTGGTACATCTGTTGCACTTGGAACTTTACTTGGACCACCTTTAGGAGGATTAATAATATCAGTAGTAAGTTGGGAATATATATTCTTGATAAATGTTCCTATAGGATTAGTAGCATTTATAGCAGCAATGAAATATTTACCTAAGGATAAGGTGAAAAGTGATCAATCTCTAGATATTAAAGGCGCAATACTTTTTATTATATCTATAGTTGCTTTATTTTGGGCAATGCTTAAAGGTCAGCAAACAGGATATAATCATATTAATATAATTGTATCATTTATAATATCATTAATATGTTTTATTGTATTTATTATATTAGAATTAAAAATTGAAAACCCTATGTTGGATTTATCAATATTTAAAAATAGAGTGTTTTCTGTTAATATATTTAGTGCTTTTGTAATGTTCATAGGAATAAGTTGTATAAATATAATACAACCATTTTATCTTCAAGATGTACTAAAATTATCACCAGGAAAAACAGGACTTATAATGATGGCATATCCTATTGTTTTAAGTATTGTAGCCCCAATAAGTGGATATTTATCAGATAAAATGGGGAGTAAAAAACTTACATTAGCAGGGATCGTAGTAGCATCTATTGGATTATTTTGTATGGTATTTTTAAATGAACAATCAACATTTTTGATGATTACATTATTGTTATCTGTAGTAGCATTAGGAAATGGATTATTTCAATCTCCTAATAATTCATTAGTTATGTCATCAGTTGAAAAAACTAAATTAGGAATAGCAGGTGGTGTAAATGCTCTTATTAGAAACTTAGGATTTATTTTTGGAGTTTCAATTTCAACCACCATATTGTATAACAGAATGAGTTATAAAATAGGTTATAGAGTGCTAAGCTATGTGGAAGGAAGAGGAGATGTATTCATCTATGGAATGAGATGGGTATATTTTATCGCAGCAGTGTCATGTATTATTGGATTTTTAGTATCCTTAATTAGTAAAATAAAATTAAAATCAGATATATAAAAATATAATAATAGAAATGATTTTTATATGCTCTCTTTATAGTAGATAGTTGAAATAATAAAGCTGCTACTATTAAGGGAGTTTATTTTTATTAATTACATATGTTAAAAGTTTATGTCACATTCATTTCAATACGGAATATCGAGTATTCTGTATTGGTGGATAAAAGAAGTTATGATAGTACATAAAAACTTTATGATTTTAATCATAAGAAGGTCAGAATTTAAAATATTATATTAACATAGTTTCTTGGGAAATATTATATAATTTTAAAAAGGATATATGGAATATGAAACAGGATTTAGTATTTTGGTATCATTAACACCAAAATAGATATTTCCCTAAGAAAAAGTAGGGTTTAAAAAGAATTTTTGTGATGTCTATTTGGGACTAAAGTTTGTCGGAACAGAGCGGACAAGGTAATTAAATACTAGTATAATAATATTAGGTTATATGAGACTAACTTTAGTATAAACAGAGTTCTTGGCTCTAGAGGGAGTTTTTACTCCCACTAAAGCTTAGAAATCGTTATCCAGAGACGTAACCGCTCTTTACTCCCACTTTGAAGAAGACGGGAGTATTAGAGCGGGTAGTCATCGGATAAAGTTTTCTAATAAGATTTATAAATAGAATTTTACAGGGGGAATTTTTATGAAAATAACTGTTTTGGTAGAAAATAATACTAGTAATCCTAATTGTGAGCCTAAGCACGGGTTGAGTTTACATATACAAACAACCCATCACTGTATTCTTTTTGATTTTGGACCGGATGGGTCTACTTTATTAAAAAATGCTGATGTTTTGGGTATTGATCTGTCCAATGTAGATACTGCTTTTCTTTCACATGGACATATAGATCATGGTGGTGGATTGAATACATTTTTGGAGGGTAATGCTAATTCTATGATTTATGCTCGTCCAGACGCTTTTTCATCACATATAATAAAAGTGTTTGGAAAAGACTATGCTGTAGGAGTAGATCCAGATTTAACCAATTATCCTCAGATAGTGCTAACTAAATCATCCCAGATTATTGATGAAGAGCTACAGGTATTTAGTAGTCCTTGTGGGAATGTGCTTAAGCCTATGTTTAATAACACTCTTTATGCTGAAAAAAATGGCGTGATGGTGGAGGATGATTTCTCTCACGAACAGAGTTTACTTATTACTGAAGGAGAAACAACTGTATTAGTAGGTGGTTGTGCTCATGGAGGGATTGTAAACTTATTAAACAAAGCAGAGGAGCTATTAGGTCGTCCTGTAGACTTTGTGGTGTCTGGATTTCATCTATATGATCCACCTACTAAAAAGACTGAGCCAGAAAGTCGAATTGATGAACTAACTGCAAAGCTATCTAAACATTCAACACGCTATTTTACTTGTCATTGTACAGGTGAGACAGCTTTCAATCGACTTCATTATTTGTTAGGAGAGCAAATACATACACTTTCAACAGGTGAAGTAATAGAATTATAAATATTTTTTCTAAGACCATCCATTTTTATGGGTGGTTTAACTTTTTTAGATATCTAAAAGTTTAATGTATGGTAAAATATTTAGAAGAAAGTTAGAAATCATATAAAACTAGATAGTATTTATATAAAATAGATGTACTAGAATAAATAGGAAAGTAGGGGATTGGTGTTGAAAGAGAGTGATATGGCACAAGATCATGAGATTTTAAATAAAATAGCATCCATTCAAAAGCGTGATAAGGATGGGTATGAAACTATATATAAAATGGATTGCCCAAATGGAGTAGGGTCCATGACGGTTTATAAAGTATTTACTGGTATTGAGTTAATCATTAATGAATTTGAATCAACAACTTGTTTGTGTAATGTACCAAACTATGACAATATTATAGAAATCAATCACTGTGAAGAAGGTCGTCAGGAATGCGAGTTTTTAAGTGGTTCTTATTTGTATTTAGGTGAAGGTGATCTATCTATTCATACTATGAATAATCATGCTTATACCATGGGATTTCCTCTGAAATATTACAAAGGAATTTCTGTTCTATTATATTTAGATGAAATTGTAAGAGATGTACCAGAAATTTTGAAAGACATATCTATTGATATTTATGGACTCAAAGAAAAGTTTTGTATTAATAATGAGTGCTTTGTCATGCGGGCAAATGATAAAATTAAAAATATTTTTCCCGAACTCTACTATATACCGGAATCTGTTAAAAAAGCATATTTTAAGTTAAAAGTTTTAGAATTACTTGTGTTCTTGAATATAATAGATGTTTCAAAAAAGGGTCAAGGAGAATATTATTCCCAGCAACAGGTTGAAACCATTAAGCAAATTAAAAAGCTAATTACGGAAGATTTCAAACATAGATATACAATACAAGAGCTTGCAAAACAATACTGTATTAGCCAAACTACGTTGAAAACATATTTTAAAGGTATTTATGGAACTTCAATGGCTGCATATATGAAAAAATACCGAATGAAACAGGCTGCGGTTATGTTAAGGGAAACATCAAATAGTGTGGCTGATATCGCAATAAGTGTTGCATATCAAAGTCAAAGTAAATTTGCTGCCTCCTTTAAAGAAATTATTGGGATAAGTCCTTTTGAATATAGAAAAAAGTGTTTAGTAGAGACAAAAACTTCTCATCAAGAGTATATTTTTTTAGAATAATATAACTTGTATTTTTTAGATTGTCTTATTTTATTAATTTAAAAATATTTTTATAAATTTGTGCTATAATTTTTATGATGTATTTACCTTCTTTCGTTATTTTATTTTCCAATTAATTTAATATAAAAATATTACAGAGTATAAAACTATGTGATATCAAATCTTAATAAATTTGTTTGCTAAATTCAAATCAAAGATATTTATTTAAAAAAGACAATAAATAGAGGTTAGTAAACTTCAAATTTTTAAAATCACCAAAATTATAAAAAATATATAAATATTTATAGAATTAGAGGTTAAGAGAATGAAGTTTTGGAAAAAAATATTTATTTATTCAATGGTTTTATTTATTATTATATTTAATGGAGCAGGAATATTTATTATTGAGAACATATATAAAAGAGGTTTAGATAGGACTATAAAAATAGCTATAGATGAGCATAGAGGAATAGAAGGAAGTATTTATTTAAATAGAGATGTAATTGAAAAAGATGGTTTTTTAAAAGATTTGCAATTAAGACCTTTTTTGCAGATAGCCATTGCTAAATATTTTTATAGCGATAGAATAAACGAATCTGCTTTAGAATTCTATGATGAAAATAACAATCTGATATTTTCAAATTCCAATATAAAAATTAATAACGAGCGTATGGAAATAAATAATGCAAAATTAGAAGAAAGACTTTTTTTAATTAGAGAAATTAATGATAAAAAATATCTATTTATAACCTCTAAAATAAAAATACAGAATAATACAGTGAAATTTGTTTTAATAAAGGATATAACATATATTAATAATGAAAGGATAGAAAATTATAAAGTTTTTATATGTTTAGACTTAATTGTTTTTACAATACTTGGCTTAGGAATGTATTTTATTTCTAAAAGGGTAACAAAACCTATATTACAGTTTAGTCAAATATCAATGGAGATAGCACAAGGAAATTATACCAAACGAATTAGAATTAAGAATAAAAAAGATGAAATTGGTGAATTAGCAAATAATTTTAATATAATGGTTCAGACAACAGAGGAAACCATAGATGAATTAAAAAATTCAAATGAAGCAAAACAACGATTTATAAATAGTTTAACCCATGAATTTAAAACACCTCTTACTTCAATTATTGGATACTCTGATTTGCTTATAAAGGGAAATGTTAATGATAAAATTAAATTAAAAGCATTAAATTACATAAATTCAGAAGGCAAAAGATTAGAACAGCTATGTTCTACTTTAGTAAAATTAATATTGCTTAAACAGGAAAATTTAAATTTTGAAAGAGTATCCTTAAATGAATGTATTGCAAAGGCATGTGAGAGCCTAAATTTAAAGAAAGACAGTAAAAATATAATTATAAAATGTGAAGTGAATGATGTATATGTTAAAGGGGACAAGCAATTAATAAAGACACTATTAATTAATATTTTAGATAATGCAATAAAGGCATCAAAAGATGGAGGGATTATCGAGATAAAATCTAATTCTGAGGAAGAAAAAATTCAATTAGTGGTGAAGGATTATGGTGTTGGTATGTGTAAAGATGAACTAGATAAAATTAAAGAACCTTTTTATATGGTTGATAAAGCTAGAGATAGGCAAAAGAATGGACTTGGACTCGGATTGGCAATATGTGATGATATATGTACTATAAATCATATTAAGTTTAATATTAATAGTGAACTAAATAAAGGTACTGAAGTAATAATGGAATTTAATAAGGAGAATTAATAATTATGAAAAAATTTCTGATACTAGTTTTTGCTATATTATTAGCAGTACCAACTTTAACTGGTTGTTCTATAAGAATTAATAATTATGAAAATAAATTGTACTCTGAAAAAGATATAAATAAAAATATAAAAGTTGGGAGTATACAAGATAATATACTAACTAGAGAAAAAGCTATGGCAAAAGCCTTAGATATTTTTGATAAAGGATTTAATATAAAATTAAATAGAGAAAATTTAAATGAGAGTGTGAGAATAATTAGAAAACCTGAAAAAGATATACTTTACTGGAATATAACATGGACATCTATTAATACAAAGAAAATGTATAATTGTGTAATAGATACTTCTAATGGAAAAATAGAAAGCATATCACTATACAATCCAAATGAGGAAAATAAAGGAGAAAAAGTAGAGTATATATTAAAGGAAAAAGATATTCTTAGTGTAGTAAATCCTTTGTTTAAAGCGTTAAAAATTAATCCTAATAATTATCATATTAATGATGGTGGGATAGCTTATGGTTATATGGTACAAAATCAAGTATTCAATTTCAAAAATAAAAGGGATGATAAGGAAGATATTACAATAATAGTGAATTGTAATGATAAAGCAATTACTAGTTTTTTTATAAATACATATGAGAATTAGCATTATGACAGTTAAAAATAGAACAATTGGAGGTAGGTAAATGAAAAAAGTTTTAGTGGTTGAAGATCAGATTGCCATTAGGGAGTTAATAGCTATCAATCTTGAAATGGCTGGGTATGAGGTGATTGAAGCTAGTGATGGGGAAATGGCAGTTAATTATATTGAAAATACATATTTTGATATTATTCTTTTAGATATTATGTTACCTAAACTTGATGGCTTTAGCATAATTTCAAAAATTAAGGGCAAAGGAATACCAGTTATTTTTGTTACTGCTAAGGATGATGTATTAGATAGAGTAAAGGGGTTAAAGCTTGGAGCTGATGACTACATAACAAAGCCCTTTGAAAGCATAGAATTATTAGCCAGAATAGAAGCAGTTTTAAGGCGATGCGGCAAAATAGAAGAAGTTATAAAATTGAAGCACTTGGATATTTTCCCGGAACAAAGGTTAATAAAAAGTAAGGGGGAAATAATTGATATAACCTTAAAGGAATATGAGCTATTAATGTTGTTTATAAAGAATAAGAATATAGCTTTGTCTAGAGAGCAGATTTTAGAGAGAGTTTGGGGATATGATTATTTTGGAGAAACAAGAACTGTTGATATTCATGTATTGAGAATAAGAGAAAAATTAAATTTAAAAGATTGTATAAAAACAGTATATAAGGTTGGTTATAGGCTTGAAGATTAAATTTTAAAAGGTTGCTGCTTAGTGGTTTAGGTGTACTAAGCATGCAATCTTTTTTATGGATTTTACAACTATGAAACAAGTAATAAAAATTTTTGAAACTTATTTTTGTTAAAATTATCTATAAGACTGGAGGATATAAGTATGAAAAAAAACATATCTAGAGTTATTGTTTTTATAATGATTATTATTATAATTTTGTGTGTAAAAGAGGTTTTGGCAGATGGAGATAGGGATGTTGGATATGCTAATGTAGTGGTTAAATCTTGGAAAAAAGATATTGTCCAATAAAAAGAAGATATTATTTTATAAACAGAAATTTATTGCCAAAGATAAAGGGAGAACAAAATGAAAATTTGGAAAAGAATAATATTTTTTGTAATATTTCAACTTGTATTTATAATGGTGACTTTCCCCCTATATACTTTCTATGGACCCTTTAAAAAAGTTAGAAATGTAGTAGTTACATCTGCCATGGGCACAGGAAATCATAGGTATATAGCAAAAATATTTTTTAGTGATAAAAAGATAAATGAAATAATGAAAGAAGATACAGAGAGTTTGAATGATAATTTAAATATTAATAATTTAAATAGTAAAAGTGTAGAAATTAGAAATGTGAACAATGATATCAAAAGAATGGAAATTAATAATTCTAAATTTGAAGGCGAGGCATTAATTATACATGATCCTAAAAGAGTGAAAGTAGGATATTCTTCTAAACTTGGACAAGTAGGTGAGACTACTTCTGATATGGCCAAAAGATATAAGGCTGTTGCGGCAATAAATGGTGGAGGATATTCAGATGTATCTCCCAATGGAAAAACTGGAGGAACTGGAGGAATTCCAATAGGGATTATAATATCTAAAGGCAAGGTAGTTTATCCCCTAAATAAAGAGGAATATAAAAAGAGAGAAAATTGTGTTTTTGCAATAGACGGTGAAGGGTATGTACATGTAGAGCCGGCTTCCGTAGAGGGATTATTAAATAAAAATATAAAAGAAGCTATATCATTTACTCCAACATTAGTTGTTGATGGTGAGCCACATATTTCAGATAATTCATTAGCTGGAATTCATCCAAGAACTGCAATAGGGCAAAAAGCGGATGGAAGTATTATATTTCTTGTAATAGATGGTAGAAAGGGATTTAAACTTGGTGCATCTATTAAGGATATGCAAAATATTATGTTACAGCTAGGTGCTGTAAATGCAATGTGTCTTGATGGTGGAGGATCTACAACTATGTATTATAATAATGAAGTTATTAATAGACCTTCTTGTGTTACTGGGGAAAGGGCTATACCTACAATTGTATATGTAGAATCCTAAGGGAGAATTGAAATGAGAAAGAAAAAAACAAAGTCAAAAAGGAAGTTAAAAATTATATGTAAGTGGATAATAGTATCTTTTGTCATACAAACAGGTGTGTTATTTTATTTAAGTAATTATTATTTTACAGATAAAACTAAGGTTACATTTAAAACCATTAATCAAATTGAATTGTGTAATAAAAATGATATCACGCTTCCCAAAGGGGCAAAAAAAATTAATTTATCCCCTAGTGGGAGATATGCTACATATTATTTAGAAAATACATTACATGTAATTAATTTAGTAAATGGAAAAGATAATGTGGTAGATTTAGAGGAAAATTTAAAAGATACCTTTGTAAAATGGTATGAATCGGAAGACAAGTTAATTATTTTGGAAAAGAAAGAAATTGATGATAAAGCTGCAATAAAAATATACACTTATGAAGCTAAAGACGATTTAAAGCAAGCTGTACTAGATTTTAATAATAAGAGTAGACTGTATAAATTGCCTACAAGTACTTCAAAAGTAGATGATATACAATTAAATACCTTAAATACAATAGTATATATTAAATCTTGCGATTACAATTCAAAGAACATAAATAGGCTTGATATTTCAGCTGGAATACACAAATTGCCAATAGATACGGATAATATAGAAGATTATTATATTATAAAACAACAAGATCAAGTGGTATTTGACAATATTTTAAACAAAAAGGTTTTTCTTTTTAATTCACAAGAGACTAAAGAAATTGTAATAGATGGTGTGGATAAATCAAAGCTTTTATATGTAGATAATAATGGTATTGTATATATTGGACAGTTAGATAATGATAAAGTAAAGGCTATTTATTATAAAAATTATTATGAAAAAGATAATAATAATTGGAAAAAGATTCAGTTAGAAAAACCTTTAGAAGTAAAAGATATTCATATATTTAGTGAAGAACATATATATTATGTTGACAATATAAATGGTATGATTATAAATTTAAAGAATAAAAAGAAAACTAAATTTATAGGTGAATTTGTGGACATGAATTGTAATAGCATTATGTCTTTAAAGGATCAAAAAGTTGTTTTATCAAATTTAAAATAAATTAAGAATGAAAAGTCATAATTAGATTTATGGCTTTTTATTTTTTAGTAGAAATTTAAGTGATAAATAATCTTATTAAAGGTTTTTATTCACACTTGGTGATATGTTTTGAATATGCTAAATAATTAATTTAACAACTATGAAACAAGTAATAAAGGGTTTTGAAACTGTGCTTTGTTAGAATTATTTAAAAGAAGATTAGAGAAAATAAATTGGAGGACATAATATGATTGAAAAAACACTTGTAAAAATATTTAATAACTTTATTTTTTTTATAGTTATTATTGCAATTTTATGTGTTATAGAGGTTTGGGCAAATAAAAAGAATAATAATGTGGGACATGCTAATACTATTGCAAAGCCAGAAAATAAGCATACTCGTCAACAAAATAAAGGTAGAATTAGGGATAATAGAAAAGAAATTTTATTAGTAAATAGACAAAATAGGTTATATGAAACTTATTTACCTAAAGATCTTATTGTACCCAATATAAGATTTATATCAAATGGAGATCCGGGAGTAAGAAAAATGAGAAAAGTAGCTGGTGAAGCTTTAGAGAAACTTTTTAATGCTGCTGAAACTGAGAATATAGTATTATTAGGAGTATCAGGATATAGAAATTATAATTATCAGGTAAATGTTTATAATAGTTCAGTGTATAGAAATGGAAAACAACATGCAGATAAATATGTTGCACAACCAGGAACAAGTGAACATCAAACCGGCTTAGCTATAGATATAGTTTCAAACGAGTATACAAACTTAGATGAAATTTTCGTTAATACTAGGGCATATAAATGGCTTAAAGAAAATTGTTATAAGTATGGATTTATAATTAGATATCCAAAGGGAAAAGAAGATATTACTGGTTATAAATTTGAGCCTTGGCATATAAGATATGTAGGAATAGATGTGGCTACAGAAATTATGAATAGGAATATTACTTTGGAGGAATATTGTGGAAAATAAAATATCCATTAAAAGTTATTACTCTTTTGCATAACAAAACATATTTTTAGATTAGTTTATAAAATATTTTTGTTGTGCACTCTAAAATGTATATAAATTATGAGATGCCATGACCTTGTGATCAGTATAAGTTAAAATAATATATGTTATAAATAAGAGTATCTTTAAGAGGGAATTTCAAAATTAAATTTATTTTGAGACTTCCTCTTAATCTTATTTTTAAATTTTGATGCAGCAAATATGAAGTTATAATTTTTTCTTCATACTCTTGATAATTATTTTTGTCTCCTTATCTACTCGTAAAGATTCAGTAATTTTTTGTAGTGATTTGTTGTAAGTAAAATCATCTAAGGTATTATTTTTCAAATATTCCATAGTTTGTTTTGGAAATTTTATATAACATATAGAAATAGTCCAAGCAACTGCCATTTTTGCATAATAGCCAGGGTGCTTTATAGCATCTAGGGATTTAATTACTTCATCTATGTATTTATCATTAATGTAAAAATCTAGTAGCATTACAACACCAAAGCGAACCTCAAATTCTTTATTAGAGGATAAAAATGGTTGTATAAAATTCCAAACACGTTCCATATTATTTTTAGTAAATTTCAAACCAGCACAAAAGCTATCACAGACAGACCAATTATCAATTTTGGGTACAAAATCAGCAGCGTATTGAAGAATTTCTTCAATGTCTGCTTTTGCATAACCTAGCACGAGCCCTTGAAGCATAATTTCCTCAAAATATTTACTGTCATAGTTTGCCATAAATTCACGCCAATCATGTTTTGCAATTGCTTTTGCTAATTTGCGAAGTTGAGGTAGTCTAACTCCTAAAATATTATCCGTATTAGGTAAAAGTGATGATGAAAATTTTTGATATTCTTCATCTGCTAATTCAAAAATTTGCTCTCTAATTGTTTTATTCAAAGTTTTGCTCCTTTTCTTCAATTTAAATTTGTCTTAATTTATTGTTTTAGATCCTATAAAAGCCTTACTGGGAATTTTTTTATCCTATAAGATTATTCTATACATAAAGGTATTTTTATTCAAATTTATACCAGCACCTATATAAGAATATATTGCATAAACTTTTAACCATTCTTATATTATTATTTATTTTTTATAGATTTGATTTTATTTAATGCCATGTTTAGAAGTTTGTTTATGATTGTCATTAAAATACTGTAAAAATAACGCAAATAAAAATATAAATATTTAATGACTGCTTTAGACTTTAATAATTTTAAAAACTATATGAAATTAGCTATTTTTTAAATTTTTTGAAGGTACGAATTAACTTCTTAGTGTAGTCCTGCTGAGGATTATTATATACATCATAATTTTTGCCTACTTCAATAATTTTACCTTTATGCATTACAGCTATTTCATCGCAAAAGGCTGTAACTAAATCTAAATCATGGGATATAAACAAATAGGTTATACCAAATTCCTTTTGAATTTTTTTTAGTAATTGGATAATCTGAGCTTGTACAGAAACGTCTAGCATAGAAGTTGCTTCATCTAAAATTATAAATTTTGGCTCTAAGAGCAAAACTCTAATAAGACCTATTCTTTGAATTTGTCCACCACTTATTTCATGAGGATATCTACTTAAAATTTCTTCCTTTAAATTAACATAATCCAAAAATTCTTTGATTTTTATCATTGCTTCATTTCTATTCATTAAATTGTGAATTAAAATAGGTTCTAGTAAACTAAATAGTATAGTTTTACTAGGATTTAAAGAGGTATCAGGATGTTGAAATATTATTTGCATATCTTTTCTTAAACTTATCATATCCTTTGAGGAATATTTTGTTATGTCTATATCATTAAAATAAATTTCTCCACTGTCTAAGGAAATAAGTTTAAGAATTACTCTCCCTAAAGTAGATTTACCACAGCCACTTTCTCCTATAAGTCCAAGGGTAATTCCTTTTTTTATATGCAAGGACACATTATCTAAAACTAAAGATTGAGTTTTTATAAAATTATTTCTTTTAAAGGATTTAGTTAAATTATTTACTTTTATCAAACAAAAAGCACCTCACTTTAGAGCCATTTTCCATTGTATAAAAATCTGGTTTTCTTAATGAACATATAGGAATTTTATTAGGACATCTTGGTGAAAACTTGCATCCTGTAGGAGGACTAATAAGACTAGGAGAAGAGCCTTCCATAGGTTTTAATCCTTTGTGAGGCTGAGAAAATATGAGTCCTTTTGTATAAGGATGATTAGAATCTTCTAAAACATCATAAGCTTTTCCCATTTCAACTATATCACCAGCATACATAACTGCTATGTCATCACATAAATTTTTAGAAAGCATTAAATCATGGGTAATTAAAAGCATACCGCAGTTACTAATATTAGTTATTTTTTTCAAGGTTTCATATACCTGATCACGAACTATAGCATCAAGTCCCTTTGTAGGTTCGTCTGCAATAATCCAATTAGGATTACCACATATGCCCATAGAAGCTAAAACTCTTTGTTTCATACCACCACTAAGTTCAAAAGGATAGGAATCTGCAACTTTAATAGGATTAGGAAGAAATAAGTCTTTTAGTAAATTAAGTACTTTAATCTTACGAGTTTTTTTATTAGCATTCATTCCTTCACTTATTTGTTTTCCTACCTTCATTATTGGATTTAAAGCAGTACCAGGATTTTGAGGAATTAAAGCTATATCACTTCCTCTTAAATTTCTTAGAAAATTTATATCTAATGATAATAAATCTGTACCTTTATATAATATTTCCCCAGAAATAAGAGCATT
>Ga0129306_1001567_pt1 | contig 24996 bp, 22 predicted proteins | sample P827metagenome_FD_94438 | JGI IMG/M metagenome (GOLD analysis project Ga0129306, IMG submission 94438) | Capybara group fecal microbial communities from Wisconsin, USA - P827 metagenome | ecosystem: Host-associated > Mammals > Digestive system > Large intestine > Fecal | place: USA: Wisconsin... | reverse complement strand
AGACATATTCCTAAAAAAGGTATTTTATTTTCTCTTGCCCATTTAGCAGACCATATTTTCCCTTCTATTCCTCTATCACCAAATCCACCTGGTACCAATATACCATCCGCATCTTTTAAATACTGCTCAAAATTATTTTCATTTACTTCTTCAGAATTTATCCATTTTATATTCACCTTAGTATCATTAGCATAACCACCATGGTTTAAAGCTTCCACTATTGATATATAAGCATCATGTAATTCTACATACTTACCTACCAAAGCTATAGTAGTATTCTTAGAAAGATTTTTTGCATTATTCACCATTGATATCCATTCTGTATTATCTATTTTACTGTAATTTAGGCCTAATTTCTTGCATACTAAAGTATCTAAATTTTCTTTATGTAGCATTAATGGTACTTCATAAAGATTTTCTGCGTCTAAATTTTGTATGACATCCTCTTTATCTACATTACAAAATAATCCTATTTTCTCCTTTAATTCCTTTGGTATCTGTTTTTCTGATCGACAAACTATGATATCTGGCTGTATCCCTATTCCTCTAAGTTCTTTAACTGAATGTTGGGTAGGCTTTGTCTTTAACTCCCCTGCTTTTCCTAAGAAAGGTAGTAAGGTTACATGAATAAAGCATACATTTTCTCTTCCAACTTCGTATTTGATTTGTCTTATAGACTCTAAAAAAGGTAGGGATTCTATATCCCCTATAGTTCCACCTATTTCAGTTATAACTACATCTACTTCCTTTTCTTTAGCTACCCTATATACTCTAGATTTTATTTCTGTAGTTATATGAGGTATTACCTGCACTGTGGCACCTAAATAATCACCTTTTCTTTCTTTAGATATAACAGACCAGTAAATCTTTCCTGTAGTTACATTACTATTTTGGCTTAAATTTTCATCTATAAACCTTTCATAATGGCCTAAATCTAGATCTGTTTCTGCACCATCCTCTGTTACAAATACTTCACCATGTTGATAAGGGCTCATTGTTCCTGGATCTATATTTATATATGGATCAAATTTTTGTATTGAAACCTTAAGTCCTCTATTTTTTAAAAGTCTCCCTAAAGAAGCTGCTGTTATTCCTTTCCCTAATGAAGAAACAACCCCACCTGTTACAAATATATATTTAGTGCTCATACGCTCTCCTGCTTTAATATATAATAAAGCAGTTTTCACCTCCAAAGTTTAAGTTTGTATTATTCTGCACCAAATTTACATAAAATCTATTGACATCATTAGAATTTTAATATATAATAATCCTTACCTTTAATATTTAAAATCGCGATTTTATGTAAATTTTTATGGATTCAAAAAACATACCTATATATAATAACACAAATTATTATGTTGTGCTATATTTTTTCGTTAATTTTTATTTTATGTTGTCTAAAATTTCTCCTGCTTCAAAAAACATATCTCTTATTTTCTTATTTAATAATAATTTCTTTTCTGCTTCCTCTATATTATTACATATACCTTCATAATCACTAATATTAAAATCTTTTTTCAAGTTTTCTATTTCTATGCAATTATATTTTCTTAATAATAAAAATAATAAATACCTGCATTCATTATCTCTCACTATGTTTATCATTTCATATTCAGATATACCTTTATATTTACATAACAATTTTATTATATTTTCATATTTTGAGTTTGTAAAATAATTCATAATAACACCTCTTACGGTTTTTATTATAATTTTGTCCATATAGTTTATTTTTAAACAACATTAGCCCTCTTAAGCAAGGATTTTATAATTAAAACACTATCTTAAGAGGGTTAATACTGATTATGTAAATACATATGATATTTATTTTTTTTCAGGCGATATATTTATATTTAATATAGTGTTTTGAGGTTTTTGTCCTGCTACACTCATAATATAGTCAATATATATACTTCCCCCATTATCATCTATATTTATATCTAATTTCTTAGTGTTTATATTTATCTCTAAAGTACCATAAGGAGTACTATACATAGACATATTTTTCTTATTTAGTGCAAAGTCCATTTTTGTACTAGTACTTCCCATTCTTATTAGTGAAAAATTTTTTTCACTTATTTTAAGAGTAGTAGTAGTACCTTCCATTCCAGATATAGCAGTTTCTTCATAAACAGCATAATAATTCCTATCTTTTTTATAAAAGTTTCCTGGTGTAACCACTTCTATTGAATCATTTTTTTCTTTTGCCTCTGGAACAGAACTTAAAACATGGATAAGTGCTTTCTTTTTCATAGCTTACATTCCTTTTCTTTATATTATAAATTTTTTTAAATAATCATCAGAAGCTGGCTTTACTTCTATTATATTATTTAAATTAGTATTGACTTTACCATACTTAACCTTTATCTCATCTTCATCTTTACCTTTGCTATATCGCCCTGTTATTTCCGCTGCTAATTTTATATCATCTTCATTAGGTTCTCCTATTATTACCACAGTAGAACCATTATAATCACAAGATAAAAACATATAGTCTTTTGAACTTAAGTAATTTTTAATAACATCTCCTTCTTCTTTAGTTCTAGTAGATATTATTTTACAATTCTCTGATATTCTAAAATGTCTTCCGTATTTTAATAATTCAAGTTCTCTTTCTTCAGGAGTTTCTTTATGTTTTAGTAAATCCTTTAATCTTTTTGCATAATTAGGCTCTGTAAGTTTACATCCGCCTGCTGGTGAAGGGTACTCTTTTATACCCCATTTTTCTGCTAAATCCATTTGAACCTTTCTACTTCTACCAGATATATCTAAAAGTTTTTCTCTGTCTACGAGATTTTGTAACTCCATTTCTGTAGGTGGTAAAATCTTGGCACATAACGGTCTTAATATTTTTTGTTCATATCCTGATTCTTTTTTTACTACATTTAAAGCTGCTTTATTTTGTGACATAGGCCTCTGATTTAAAACCTCTCCTGTTATTATAAAGTCTGCATTAAATTTTTCTAAAAGTTCTCCTGAATATTTCATCATCATAGAATGACAATCAATACATGGATTCATATTTTTCCCATAACCATGTTTAGGATTTTTAACCATTTCTAAATGTTTCTTTGAAAAATCCACTACTTCTAAAGGTATATCAATCTGTTTAGTCATTCTCTCTGCATTTTTTTCATTAAAAAAATATGATCTAAAACATATTCCTATTACTTCTATTCCTTGATCTTTTATAAGTTTAGCAGCTAATGTACTATCTAAGCCACCTGATATCATAGCTAAAGCTCTTGTCATTAAACTCACCCTTCTTTTCATATTACTTACTTTTCAATAATTATTATTATAATACAAATAAAGAGTGAATACACTATTATTCACTCTTTATTTGTATTATATCATATTGTTAATTCACCATTTGGGGTATCTAGTATTTGTAATATCCTCTCTTCATACCCTGTATTGGCATTTATAAATATTTTAAATTTATCATTTTTATAAGTTCCAGAAAATTCATAGCACAAAACTTCTGTATTAGCCTCTGTCGGAATAATGCTTAATCTAACATTAGTAATATTTAAATTTTTTCCAACTCTCTTTTCTGCGTCCTTTTCACTAACCTTTATATTTTTATTAATATTCCTATCATGATGAGATATTAAATATTTTTCTGATTCTACTCCTATTATTTCCCCTTTATCTAAAGCTATTTTTAACTTTACTTGATCTGGGTACACTATTACATCATTCTGTTTGTATACATAATTTATTACAGCTACATTATCATAATTTAAAGTATATGTAGGTACCATATTAGAAATTTTAAGTTTTTTAAGATAATCATTTCCTATATTTATAGCTCTTTTTTTATCTATTTTAGGTTGACCTACTCCTCTAGAATCTATTAAATATACTAGTTTTCCACCATGCTTGCTAATTTCACATGTAACATTATCTTTTTTACCTTCCCTACCTTTAATATTAACTATAAATCTATAGGTTGCTATATTAGTTTTTCCTTCATTTGTATCTAATTTAATAGATTCTACTTTATCGTTTCCTATTATATTTTTAGCCATTTTCTTTGCTTCATTTTCATTAATCTTTTTTTCACTATTTATTTTAGGAGTTATTTCTAAAGTGTTATCTGAAAAAGGTCCATCATAAATTAACGCAGGATACTGCATAACCTGTTTTTGTATATTATTAAATTGACCTTTAATTGAATTTGGATTTTCTTTAGCTAATACTCCACTTACTTTCTTTCTTATATCTCCCCATCTAACTCTACCTTCATTAACATCCATAACAACGTTATTTAATTGATTTTCTAACTGAAGTGATTCTTTTTTTAATCTTTCTATATTGTCATAATCATCTTTTGACAAATTATTATTTTTAACTATTGACTTTGCTAAACTGTTAGAAAAATCTCCCACTTGGGATAAAAATTTACTAGTATTTGTTATTGTGTTTTGGTCTATAGGTAATGAATGTAATTTGTCATTGGCCATAGATGAATATTTAAATATTTCTTCAAATGTAACTATTTCCTGCTCTCTTGAACCTATAATAGGTGCTTTAGATAAATTAACTCTTATGTTTTGTACAGAAGTTATTAGTTCATGTAAATTTTTACTATATTCACCTTGAAGATAATTTCTATAATCATTTCTTTCTAAAGTCATTAAAATAGCAAATGTACTTGAAAAAACAACTATCAATGTTACAGTTAAAGTATATAGTATTCTTTTAGTACTTTTTTTCATATATCCTAACCTCCCAACATTTCTTACTTTATTATCTGTATTTATAGTTGGGGTTATTCATTAATTGATAAAATTTATTTGAATATATAACTATAATTTATAGGTTTCTTATTTTTAATTCTATGTTATTATAGACTATACGATCTAATTTTTGTAAAATATTTAAGTATTTATTTTATATTTATAATATATAATATATTTAATATACTTCTTAATACTTCTTAACATTTTATATTCTCATATTAAAAAATCCTTAAAACTTATTTAAATACATTTATAATTATATATTTATCCTATATAATGTTAATGTATAACCCATACACTAAATTTTATTTCTACAATCATATTTTATTTATTACATAATAAATTAGAGGGTGACTAAATGAAAATTCTAATATTATCTGTTTCTGCTGGAGGTGGCCATAGTCATGCAGCAGAAGCATTAAAATCTTATATAAAATTAAATAATAATGAAGCCGAAATCACTATAATAGATACATTAAAGTATATAAACCCTTTAATAGATAAAGTTATTATAGGTAGCTATTTGAAAACATTAAAAGTAACTCCTTCTTTATTTGGGAAATTATATGACCATTCAGAGGATGATGAAGGCTTAGCCACAGTTATAAGTTCTAATCTGAGCAAAATTATGAACTACAAACTTTCTCATTTAATAGATGAATTTGACCCAGATGTTATAATATGTACTCATCCTTTCCCAGCTGAAATGATATCTATTATGAAAGATAAGGACAAATTAAATATACCTTCTCTAACTATACTTACTGATTATGCTCCTCATAGTTTTTGGATTCAAGAGCATACGGATGCTTATGTAGTATCTAATTCAGATATGATTGATGAGATGGTAGCCAGAGATGTTCCTAAAAATAAAATTTTTGATTTTGGTATACCTGTTAGCCCAAGTTTTTTAAACAAATATGATAAAGAAAAAACCTTAAAAGAATTAGACCTAAATATTAATATTCCTACTTTTTTAATAATGGGCGGAAGTTTAGGTATAGGTAAAATATCTGACCTTTATAGCGAATTAATAAAAATAGAACAAAATATACAAATTATTATAATAACAGGTAATAATAAAAAACTATATAGCCAATTAAGTAAATTAAAAGAAGATTCTGATAAGGAAACTAGAATCATAGGCTTTACTAATGAAGTAAATAAATATATGCAATGTTGTGATTTGCTTTTAACTAAACCTGGTGGTCTTACTATTACAGAAGCATTAGTTTCAAATATACCAATGGCTATTTTTTCGCCTATACCAGGTCAAGAAGAAAAAAATGCAGAATTTTTATTAAGACATAATTTAGCTATAAGTATAGACTCTATAGAAGATACAAAAAATATAATAAGTGATTTATTAAAATCTGAATCATCATTAAAAACTATGAGTTTAAATTGTAACAAATTCGCCAAGCCAAATTCTGGAAATGATATTTATAACTTATTAAAATTTTTAATGAATATCAAGATAAATGACTCTGCTAAAAATAAAATGTATGTATCTAACCATATAATTAGTAATAAAAATAAAAATTTGTTTAAATCTATAGAAAAATATTTTATAAAAACAGCTGAAAAATTTTTATTATAAAAAAACTCTGTATTATTTTCAAATACAGAGTTTTTTTTATTTTTTTAATTTATTAATCTCTTCTACAACTTTAAACTTTATTTCATAAGAATTTTTTGAATTATTAATAGACTTCAACTCTTCTTCTTTTAATACTTTTTTCATTTTTTGTTCTGTTTCCTTTGTTGATACTTCTCCTTTTGTTACATCAACAAAACATAATGGTGGAAACATAACACACCACCAATTTTGCCCCTGACCATTGCCTATAACGATTTTATAGGCTTCATATTGCCCTTGTGGCAAGGTTATATTCCCATAGGTTTTTATAGGAAATTGCTCTTGTCTTAAATAAGTATTAACTGAATATTTATATCCATTTTTATTTATGATATTTTCTGCTATTTTTTTTATCTCTTTATCATTTTCTTTTAATATTTTTCTTGACTCATCTATGCTATTACTTTTGTCTAATTTTGGCATCATATATTTTATTATTTCATCTTTAACTTTAAGTTTCAAACTTTGATCTTCTATACTATCACTATTTGCTAAGACATGAAACCTTATTATTTTATTTGAAATATTTTTTTGTTCACTGCTTGTACTCCCATAAACTAAATTAAAAGAATTAAAGCCAATAAAAAATATAACTATAATACTTAACATAAAAACTAATATTCTTTTCATATATATTCCCCCCATTGATCTTATTTATTAGTTATTATTACCAAATATTATAGTTATATTCAATTTTAAAAAATTATTTTATTGCTCCTATTCTTCTAACTTTTGTATCTACAGTAACATTTATATCTAAACTTTTATATAAATCATTCCAATTACCTTTTATTTTTTTCCACAGCTTAGGATGATACTTATGAACATATTCCCCTAAATCTAAGATATCTGTATTATACTCACTTTGAGATACCCTTATAACTTCATTTATTTCTTGTGTTATAGCTTTATTTAAATCCTCTTCTATTTTATTTATATCCCCTTTAGAAGATATTTGTTTATCAATATTATATCCTTTAATTTGGCCTTCTAAATTTAATTTTATATCAAAGCTCAAATTTTCTTTATCCTTTAACTTAATTTTTCTTTCACTGTTTTCTATGGAATAGTCTAAAGGGCTTCCATCTCTTATTATAGTTCTAGTTCCACCTTTAAATTTTTTATTTATAAGTTGTATATTATTAGATTGCTCTGTACTTATATATCCTTTTATCTTATTATTTTTTATTACAGCAACTTTTGATATTTTAAGATCCTTATTTTTTTTATCTATATTAATAACAGGTATCAAAGCTGTATTATTTTGGCTAGTCTCTTCTAAAAATTCATTTAATGTAAGTGGAAAAGCCGTATTATTTTTTTCATTATTTTCTAACATACCTATTATATAATTTTCTATACTTTTTTCCATATTAGGTTTAAAACGTAATATTTCTTCACTTTTATCTTCTGAAAAAACTATATAAATCATTCTATTTATAGCGGGTTGTCTTTGTATATAATCTATTACTTCTTTAAAAGTATTGCTATAATCCAAAATACTTGTATTTAAAACCATAAGTTTTAAGTGTCCAAAACTTAAATTTCTACTACTTTTATTTACAATTTTATCCATACTATCCTGCATTGAATATGCATCTACTGACATAGTATTATCTGCTGCTGTTCCTCCCTTTTCAGGTCCTAATTTACTTATATCCGGAAAAGCATAGGTTACTCTTATTTTGTCAAACTTACTTCCTGTAAAAGATGCAGCAGGACTTATTTTCTCTAGCTGCTTTTCTTTTCCTATATCCTTTCCCGCATCCACTCCTAGAACGGAAACAAATGCTTTTTTATCTATTTCTACCTTATCCCAGCATCCTGTCATACATATAGTTGATAATATAAGCATTATAACTAAATACTTTTTTGATTTCATAATATAACAACTCCTAAATATATATTTATGCTTATACTTACTTTTAATATTTACCCTTTCTTTTACTTAATTTAAACTTACTTATTGCAAATAAAATTATAGGAATAACCACTATATTTATAATAAACAATATAGACATTAAACTTTTTTCTACACTCATTACTTCAGCTACATTCTCAGGATATAGTGCAATAATATATATAAATGGCACTATAAGTAAAGAAGATATTTTTATATCTTCTATATGTAATATATCTTTTAATACATCTGCTGAAAAATAATAAGTGTTAGTAAATGTAGTAAAGAAAAACAACACCCACACAGCCATAATTATACCTTCCCATCTTTCAACAAATGTGCCAGGTATATCTATAGACTTTATCATTGTTATTCCTGGCCAAAGCATTACTTTTACCTGTTCTGTTGAAAACATAATTATAGATAAAATTACTATAAAAATATAAAAAACACCTATAAAAAATAAACTATTAAACAATACTTTGGGAGTTTTATTCTTTTTTTTCATAAAGGGTAATAACAGAAATATAATTTCTATTCCTTTAAATCTATTTATAGTAGTCCATGTAGCTTTTATATAATTAGTAGGTTTATTTTCAAATACAGGTAATAAATTGGTAAAATCCCCTTGATAAAATGCAAAGATTAGTATAAATATAACTGGAATAAAGCTAACCCAGAAGGCTACTTCATTAAATTTAACAAGAGTATCAACCTCTCCTCTTATAAGATAACTAGCTACAATTATACTAACAATAATCAAAAATTCTGTAGGAGTCTTCTCTAATAAGTATAATTTAATTTCCTCTATGAAAACCCTTAATCCATTAGATATATATATAATGTTATACATAATAAAACTTAAGGCTATAAGTTTTCCTAAAACTGCTCCAAAATTATTACTTACTATTTCATAGAATTCATTATAATTATTAAATTTTATTATTAAATACATAATATATATTAAAAAAAAGCTAATTAAAGCGCTTATGATTATTACTATCCATCCATCATTTCCAACTATATTTGAAAGATCACTAGCATAAGAAAATACACTTATACCAATAACACTAGTTACAATGGTAGCAAATAAACTATAAGATGTTACAAAGTTCTCATCCCTCACCATTAATTCCTCCAAATCTATTTTATCTTTGTCTTATTTTATCTCTAGTTTTCATATAATCTGGTCTTTTCTTAAAAGACTTTATAGGGGCTCTTATATACATATCTTTGAAATCACTAATGCTTGGATTAACAATAGGTGATAAATAAGGTATTCCAAAACTTTTTAATCTTACTAAATGTATCAACACTACTATTAAACCTAAAACCACTCCATATAACCCTAAGAATGATGCTGCTATAATTAATAAAAATCTAATTATCCTGAACGAAGAACTTACATCATAGCTTGGGGCTGTAAAGTTTGTTATAGTAGTTATAGAAACAATAATTATCATGATAGGACTTACAATACCTGCTGATACTGCTGCCTGACCTATTATAAGTCCTCCAACAATACCTATAGTAGACCCTACAGGTTTTGGTAATCTAACTATAGATTCCATTAATAATGCTAAGCTAAGTTCCATTATTATAGCTTCCATATAAGCGGGAAAAGGAACTCCTTCTCTAGATGCAGCTATAAAATAAGCTAACTTGGTTGGTATAATAGCACTATGATAGGAAGTTACAGCTACATACATAGCCGGTAATATCATACTAATAATCATTGAAAATAATCTTATTATTCGTATTATTGATGAATGTATCCATCTTTGATAGTAATCGTCAGGGGACTGAAACAAACTTGGTAAAGTAGTAGGGACTATAATAGCAAAGGGTGAATTATCAACTAAAATAGCTACTCTTCCTTCATATAAAGCTGAAGCTACCACATCTGGTCTCTCTGTACTTTTAGTGGTTGGAAAAAGGGACCATTTATTATCCTCTATGAAATGTTCTACATATCCGCTTCCGAATATAGCATCAATTTTTATTTTTTCTAATCTATGATATAAATTATTTAAAACATCCTGATTTACAATATCTTCTATGTACATAATGGTCACATCGGTTTTAGATCTTACTCCTAATTTTTTAGACTCTATTTTCAATCTAGTATCTCTTATTCTCCTTCTAACCAATGCAGTATTAAATCTTATAGTTTCTGTAAACCCATCTCTACTTCCTTTTATTGCTGTTTCTGACTGTGGTTCTCCAATCCCCCTAACAGGCCAAAGTCTTGTAGCTATTACATAAGCCTTATCAATGCCATCTATTAATAGTAAAGTCTCTCCTGATAACACTAAATCTATGACTTTGCTTAATTTTTCTTGTTCTGATAAGTCTGTTACTGTTAAAATCTTATTTTTAATGTTATCTATGCTATTCAGTTTATGTGCTTCTAACATAAGCGATTCTAAAACATAATCATTTAACAAATTTTTATCCGCCATACCATCTATGTACACTATAAAAGCTTTTGTATTTCCTATTAAAAATTCTCTAAAAACCATATCAGAACTACCTTCTAGTAATTCTTTTATATATTTTATATTTTTGTCTATATTTTTATATATTTCATCCTTAACCATTTCCTTCATTGTTTACACTCCCTTTAGAACTAACCTTGAAAATAATAGATTTTAATAAATATACTCTTTTAAAACAATGTTTTTTGCAGAATATATAATATTAAACTTATAGTTATAATAAAAATACCAATATATCTAGCTTGCTTATAACTTTTAATCATATTTGAGTTTTTAAAAGAAGGAGCATCTATAAATATAGTAATACCCCCTTGAATTAATACTAAAGCTATAAAATAGTTATCAAATATACCTATTATTCTTCCCATAAAATCCTCCAATAAATTTAAAATTAGTTCTAAAGTATTTTTTCCTTCATAACTTTAATTTATTCATTTAAGCAAAAATTTTAATTTTATACATAAATAGTAAAATAACAAAAAGGCCATAGAAATACTTCTTAAAACATATCTCTATGGTCCTTTGGCTATTATATTGTTCTTGTTATAAATACTTCTTTATACCTTTCTTTCATATTATCATAACATATTTGAGCCTTTAACATATCATCAAATAATCCAAATACACTGGGTCCGCTACCACTCATCATGCTTCCTAATGCTCCTAACTCTATAAAATTACTTTTTATAGAATTTAATGTCTTATATTTTTTTAATGTAACATTTTCTAAGACATTCTTCATATTTCTAGCTACAGATTTTAAATCAGTTTCTTCTATTGATTCTATTAATTTTGTGGTATTAGGATGAATATATATCTTTTCTACTTTTAAATTATTATATACCTCTTTTGTAGATACCCCAAAATTAGGCTTAACTAATACTAATATCTGATTTCTAAAATTTTTTATAGGCGTTATTTTTTCTCCTATACCTTCGCAAAGGGCGGTTCCACCTTCTATGCAAAAAGGTACATCTGCTCCTATATTTAAAGATATTTCTTTCAATTCTTCATTACTTATATTTGGTTTAAATATATCCCTCATTGTTTTCAGAACTGTAGCTGCATCTGTGCTTCCTCCTGCCAATCCTGCTGCTACTGGTATATTTTTAGTTATATTTATTCTAACTCCTGACTCTATATTGTATCTATCTAAAAATAGTTCTGCTGCTTTATATGCCAAATTTCTCCTATCTTTAGGTATATACTCTCTATCACAATCTATTATTATACCTTTTTTAATTTTTTTTATTTCTATTAAGTCATATAAATCTATAGTTTGCATTAACATCTTTAAAAGGTGATATCCGTCTTCTCTTTTTCCTATTACATCTAAGGATAAATTTATTTTAGCATAAGCTTTTGATAACATTTCATTCCTCCCCAAAAATATATTATAAAATATATAATACATCAAAAAAATTAAAGCTACAATCATGATATTCATAAATTGTAGCTTTAATCCTATGCTAAAGCTGTTTCACTTTTTGTTAGCTTGCCTTTTTTTATTTTATTCTTTACAATATTTGCTGCTGGTTCAAATTCTTCAAAAAACATTATGACCAAGTCTCCTGGCTCAGAGAATTCTATAGCCTTTTTAAGAGCTTCTTCCTCATCTAATATTATATCTAACTTAGAATTTTTAAATCCCATTTCTAAAATTCCTTTTTTTAACAAACCTGCTATTTCCCCATGTTCTCTTCCTCTTTTGTCTCTATCTTCCTTTACATAGATATAATCAAAATTTTCTCCACAGATATTACCTACTTTTAACGTACTACTATTGGTTCTATCTCCAGGAACTCCTATAACTCCTATTATTCTTTTATGGTCAATTTTTTTAACACTTTCTAAAACCACTTTATATCCTTCAATGTTGTGTCCATAATCTAATATTACATTTGTTCCATGTACATTATACATATTAAATCTACCAGGATTTTGTTCTTCATTAGTAAAACTTTCTAGGCCTTCTCTAATAGTATTTATATCTAATCCTAATGCTATTAATGCTGCTATAGATGCCATTATGTTTTCTATATTATAAGTTAATTTTCCTCCTAATGTTATAGGAGCTTTATTAACATTTATTATTTCTTTATTTTCATTTAAATTCTGTAAATATATAATATTTTCTTCCAAATATACTATTAAATTTTTATTATTTAAATATTTAGATACAATAGGATTATTTTTATTTTTAGTAAATAATATAATTTTACTTGTCATCCTATCTATAATATTTAAACTAGCTTTATCATCGGCATTTATTACTACATATCCATCTTTTTTAACAGCTTCTCCTACTAATGATTTAACATAAGCCATATCCTCTAAAGTATTTATGCCTCCCAATCCTAAATGATCCTCTGTAATATTGGTTATTACACCTACATCCGCTAAATCGTAAGGTAAACCTGCTTTGATTAATCCACCTCTTGCTAGTTCTAAAACAGCTACTTCTACCTCTTTATTGGTTAATACAGTCCTAGCACTATAATATCCGGTAGTATCTCCTTTATCTATACATTTATTATTTATATAGATGCCACCAGTGGTTGTCATTCCTACCTTTTTACCTAAAAGACTTAAAGTATGAGCTATTAATCTAGTAGTTGTAGTTTTCCCATTAGTTCCTGTAATAGATATAATAGGTATGGTCCCATTGTCTTCCTTAAACATCATATCTACTATGGCCTTTGCTACATTTCTACTTTCTCCTTTATAAGGATATTGATGCATTCTTATACCAGGTGCTGCATTTACTTCCATTATACCTTCATTATCATTAAGTGGCTGGCTTATATCACTACAGCATATATCTATTCCACATATGTTTAATCCTATAGCTTTAGCAACTCTCTCACAAACTTCTTTTGTTTCATTGCATATTAAATCAGTACAATCTATAGCTACTCCTCCAGTAGATAAATTAGCATTATGCCTTAGTTCCAATTTATATCCCTTAGGAAGTATATACCCTAAAGTATATCCTTCTTTATTTATATTATTTTTAAGGTCTTTATCTATTTTTACTTTAGTTAATGGTTTTTCATGTCCATAGCCTCTTCTTTCATCCCTATTCAATTCCTTTATCAATTCATAAATACTATCTTTACCATTACCTATTATGTATGGTGGAATTCGTTGTGCTACAGCCACCACCTTTCCATCTACAACGCATGCCCTGTAATCTTTACCATTGATATATTTCTCTATCATTATATCTTGAAATTTTTTATTTATTATGCTGTAAGCATTTACTAGATCCTTTTGGTTTTTTATATTTACTACTACACCCTTACCCTGGTTACCAAAACGTGGTTTTAAAACTACTGGGTAGCCTAGTTTTTCTGCTTTAAATAATAAATCAATGTAATTTTTCACTTTATATCCTTCAGCAACAGGTATACACTGATCTATCAATATATTTTTAGATAGTAATTTGTCACAAGCTATATCCACAGATACAGCACTAGTGCTATTACATATGGTTGCCTCTATAGTTTTTCCCTTTATGCCATATCCCAATTGAAACATACTATCTTCCCCTATTTTTGTAACAGGAATACTTCTCTTTTTAGCTTCTTGTATTATGGCTGAAGTGCTAGGTCCAAGCTCCTCTGCCTTTAATAAACATATTAATTCTTTTGTTTTAATTTTCATATTATATTTTTTTCCATTGATTATATTATTAATTAGATTTACGGCTATTTTTCCACACTCAATAGCCATATTTTTATATTTATATTGATAAATTATATAATATTTTTCTTCTTGTATTTCTCTTGCTTTACCGTAACTTACATCTATACCAATTCTATTTTGTAATGCTATTATTACGTGTTCACATATATGAGATAAGTAAGTTCCTTCATAAAGTCTTTCTACAAAACCACCTTTTCTACCTACACAACAGCAATGCTCTCTTAATTCTGGAACATAATTTAAAAGAGTCTCGTTAAAGCCTTCTATTTCTTTACTAGATATATTACTATATCCTTCTAAATCTACATTCATTCTTATACATTTTTTATGAGAATAAATATTTCGTCCCTCAAATACTCTTATATCTTCTATTTTCATGTTGTAATATTTCCTCCTCTTTTCCAAAAACATCTATGCTTTGTTATATAGGCCTTCTATAATTCAAATCAAACTTATCTCTATTTTTAAGTACATGTAATTTAACATCAAATATAGATAGTATTTCGTCTGGGTATTGTTCTGAAACATTTGTACCACTTATCTCTGTTCCATCTATTATATATACTGCTCCAGAGCCAATTACTTTAAACTGCCCCTCTGGATTAACAATAATAGCTGTGTCCTCGTCTATACCTATTCCTAACCATTGAGGATTTTCTGCAATGCCCGTTAAAAGTCTTCCTATTCTTCCTCTTTGAGCAAAATGTTGATCTATTATTACTCCTTTTATAAGTGATAATCCTGGTGCCATTTTTAATGTACACTTTCTTGGTGATTCATCATCCAGTCCAGAAACTATCATAGTATCACTCATGACTGAGGCTCCTGCTGAGGTTCCCACAAACATACAGCCTTCTTTATAGGCTCTTTCTAATGCTCTGTAAAGGGGTGTTCCTCCTAATAAACTTGTTATTCTTAATTGGTCTCCTCCAGTAAAGAATATAAGAGATGCATTCTTAATTAAATTTATATTTCCTTCATAATGAGTATCTTTTCTATTGTTTATATTTAATGTTTTTACATTTTTTACACCTAAATTTTTAAATATATTTGTGTACTCTTCTCCTAGTTCCTCTGGAAGTTCAGATGCTACAGTAGCTATTAATAGCTCTTCTTTATCTTTATCTATTTTTTTGCATACTTCTTTTAATATATCTTTGCCGTCTTTTTTATCTTCAGCTCCTCCTATGATTATGAGGTTACCTTGTATTTTTTTTTGCAAAATACATACCCCTTCCTTTTATATATATTTTTTATTTTTTCCATATAAACTATTTTTATGCACAAAAATACCCTATATAACAATACTTATAATATTATTGTCATATAGAGCTTTTTTATTTATATATAAAAAATAAACACTAAATTTATCTTATAAAGTAAAAACTCAATTCAAATTAAGTTTTACCTTATAAATAATTATATAATAGCTTTACCAGGTATTATTAATTTTTGTCCTGGTTTTATAACATCCGGATTATCAATTTCATTAATTAATACTAAATTATCTACTGTAGTATAATATCTTTTTGCTATCTTCCAAAGAGTATCTCCTTGTTGTACTACATATATTGTTATGCTAGATTTTTTTTCAGGAACTTCTTCTTCCATTGGCTCCACATTTACTAAAAATTCTTTGTGTGATGTATAATTAACTCTTGAATATACTTCTATTAAAGCTTTTATAGCTACAGTATTAGCTTCTATATTAGCTTCTATATCTTCTAATACTACCTTTGTCATGCATTGCATATCTATTTTAGTTCCTGGTATGTCTACAGCACAACTAAAAGGCATATCTTCTTTTAAAGTATAAATATACTTCTCATCCTCTGTAGTTTTATACATAACTTCTGCATTTAAAACTCCTTCTACAACTACCTTATCTTCTACTATTTTTTTGTCTGTTATATATGCCTTCCCTTCTGTCATTATTATCTCTCTTATACTAGGCATATCAGATGTTATTTCTATATTTTCTTTGACTATGCATTCATTTTTAGAATGGCCTTGCATAACATTTAATTCATAATCTTCTTTATTCATATTTAACATCATATTAGGTGAATACATGTCTTCTATAAGTTCTATTTCTTTTTTATACATAACCCTTGTATTAGATTTAACAAGTGCTTCTACATCTATAATTCTACTTTCTCCTAAATCATCTTCTTTAGGTTCTGTATTTATTCCATCTACAGTAAAATCCGTATAACTTTCCATGAAAGAATTTACTCCCTCTAATTCTACTTCCTTATCTATAAATATATCATCCACTATATAGCAAATATCTCTATTTTCCTTAGCCCTATATATTAATTCTATTTTAGCAAAAGCCTCTACACTTACTTTATCATCTAATACAGTTATTTTCTTTTTATGAATATTTAAATTAGTCTTTAATATACTTCCTACCTCTGGTTTATCAGCTCCTATTTTTATACTAGTTTTAACCAAAAGCTCTCCTGTAGCTGTACCTGCTATTTTATCAATAGAAATTGGGTTCCTAAGCATTTGTATATCCTGCAGTGCATCTAAATCTTTTATTATTTCAAAATTATATTTTTTATAAACTGCTCCCTTTAATCTAACTATGCCTTCTATAGATATTTTTCTTTCGTTAACTATTTTACAATACATATCCTCAACAAAACATTCAGCTTCGCATAACATATCTTTTTCTGTTCCAGTTATCTGCATATCATTTGAAAACTTGCTACTATATCTAGTATTGTATAAAACCCCTCTCTCTTCTTCTTTTGCAAGATATAATATGTTATAGTCTATATATCCTTCCATATAAAGTTTATCTTGCATGACTTCCTTACTTGTTATATAAGGTTTAGCATCTAACATAAGTACTTCATAAACATCTGGATGAGTATCTGGAATAACATATTCCCCCTTTATAGGGGTATTAACAAAATTTTCTCCAAGTAATTGTTCACATTCTATATTTTCTTTAAGTAAATTCAAGTCCATTTAACTTATCCCTCCCATAAAGCCTACTAATAATTTATATAATAGTTTTAGGGGAATTATGCATATAAAAAAAAAAATTGGTACTTATTAAGTACCAATCCATTTATAATACAAAATCTAATTGAACTGTCTTTGTTAATACATCCGAATAACTATATGTCACTTTCCTTTGGGTGTCGTCTTCTAATCTTATAACAAAAATACTTGGGTAAGTTTCTTCTAGTACACCTTCATTAACAAATGTTTTTCTTCTTCCACCATTTGCTTTTAAAGTTACCCTTTCACCAACATGGCTTTCTATGTCTCTTTTTATGTTAGCGATGACATTTCTTCTTTCCATATTTAACACCCTCTTTCTACATTTTACATTATACATTAAAATATAGAAAATGTCAAATCAACTTTATATTTTACCAATTTATTATAAGGTTTGTCAATATTATTTTTCATATAAATATTTCGATTTTTTTAAAAATTTCTTGTTATTCTTAATATTACCTTAAAATTATATATATATTCAAAATTTAATAAAGCTCTATACATATTCTGACTTAGGAAACCCTTCTCTATATTTCCCTCTAGTTTGCAATCCACCGATTCCTTTTATACCTGTTATTGTATTTTCTAAAGCGTCCTCTATAGATACTATATTACTTATGTTTGTATAGGCTATTTTTTCACATAAAAATACTGGGTCTAAGCAATGTATTAAAACCCTTCCTGGGGAACTAGCATAATTAGCACCTGCATCTAATATAGCTTCATAACAAGATTGACAAGCCCCAGCGAATATAATTAAATCATCATAACTTCTTTCATAATCTCTTAAAACCCCTACAGTCTTAACAAAATATTTAGAGTTTCTATAGTTATTTATATCTGTATAATTTTCCGTTTCTTTTAATACAGCATCATGGCCTGTTATGACTACGATATCAGGTTTGTATAACTTAACTAAATTTAATACCTTATTAGGTTGTTCCTTTTCTAAAACGGTCTCTCCAACCACATCTAACTGCAATTGCTTGTATACCTTAAGACATGTATCTAAGTATTCTGAATCTCCATCTACATGAAGAATTTTACCTGGCCTCCCAAAATACAATTCTTTGGTTTTTATATTTTTATTTGTTCTATACATTTTCTCTATCTTACTTTTCTTATTTAAGTGCTTTCCCTTAGCCTCCCCTCTAAATTTTCTATCATCTAATATTTTTTTTATAGAGTCATTGACTTTACTAGTAAACACTTCTTCTTTCTTAGTCATAGTAGCTACTGATACTTCTTCTAAATCTTCGTATGGCGAATCTGCTATTATTCTTACATTTACACCTTTTAAAGTATATATTTCCCTGTCTTCTTCTTGCTTTATATCTATTATTTTAAATGTTATGTCTTTTTTATAAGATTTTCTTACAACTATATCTCCTATTTCCATATAATTTAGCTCCACCTTAATAAATCAATCACTCTATATACTATGATGCTTATAATAAATTTGTTAACAAAACTATTTAAGGCATATAAAACTATATAAGCTTCATATGCCTTAATATATTCATTATTCTTTTTGTGAATATATTTTTTTAAATTCTTCAATAAAATTAATATATTTATCTTTTTCAGAAATCAATTCCTCCATCTTCTTATTAAAAGTATTTGATGGCCAAGTAACTTCATTGTAATAATATCTGTTGCTTAATCTCCAAAATCTCTGTGGAAATAATAAAAATGCAAATAAGGTTCTATACTCTTCCTGTTTTAATGGATTTATAGCTGTGTAAGAATTTAATATAAGTTCTGCATATTCTATGTTCCAATCTACTCTTTTTAAAACCTTTATCATAAAATTAGAAATATCGTAAGTTTTTATTTCTCTTTTACAATAATCAAAATCTATAACATTAATATCATTATTTTTATCTATTATTATATTATGATAAGTATAATCATGATGACAAAAGCTTTTTTCTTCCTCAGTTTTTTTGCATATTTCCATATAAGCAGAATCCTCTAAAACTTTCATAGATCTCTTACCTAATTCCTTGTAAAATTCTATGTTTTTTATATAACTTAGATCAAAATCCGTTTTATTGTTATTCTTCCTTATCATTTCTCTCATTTTATCCAAAGATCTAACTCTTTTTTTCATTAAATTTGGCCATCTACCTAAATCTGTTTTCAGCTTACTATTCTCTGGAGGTTCATATCCTTTTGATGCTATATGAAGATAAGCTAATGCCCTAGCTGCTAATATGAGATCTTCTTTGTCTCTAAAATTACATTCTCTCCCTTCTATCCATTCTGACAAAGTATATATATCTTCGTTTACCAGTGCATAGGGTTCCTCATTTAGATTTAAAAAATAATTGTCCACATAGTTAAATCCATTCTTCATAAGATGTTCTTTAGCACCAGAAACAAATAATAATTTTTGTACCCCATAATTAATTTTTTTTAAACATCTATCTCCTTCATTAGTTTTTAAATGATATACTCCTCTATGAGGTTTAAGTTTTTCAATTTTAATATTAAACTGTCTTTCAATTTCAAATTCTCTCATCATAGTTAACCACCTCTATTAAAACTATATGTGTATTATTATAGTTTTAGAAGTAATTTAACACTTTTCCCTTTAAATTAATATAATGAATTATGATGAATTAAGAAAGGAAAATTTTTATGCGCATAGGTATTGATGGAAGACCTGCTTATTGGTATAGAGGCACTGGAATAGGCACTTACACTTACCAATTAATCAATTCTCTAAATAAAATAGATAAGAAAAATGATTATTTAATTTTTAATCCTGAATTTTCAAATTCTCCTTTAAAATTAAACAATAATTTTAATATAAAAAATATAAATGCTCATTCTCCAAAAAATTTTTGGAATGAAGTAAACCTACCTGCAATATTAAAAAACAATAGCATGGACATTTATCACGTACCTCAAAATGGGGTAGGACTTCCTAAAAATAAAAATTGTAAATTTATAATAACATTACATGATGTAATTCCTTATAGAATGCCGGAAACCGTAAGCGATAGATATTTAAAAATATTTTCAGAAGAAATACCTAAAATAGTTTCTTCTTCTGATGGTATAATAACAGTTTCTGATTTTTCAAAAAAAGATATAATGAAATCTTTTAACTATCCTGAAGACAAAATTTTTGTAACTCATTTAGCTAGTGAAGATATATATATGCCATTAAATAAAGATTTTTGTAGAAATATATTAAAAATGAAATATAACATAAATAAAAATTTTATTTTATATGTTGGTGGATTTAGTCCTAGAAAAAATATATTAGGACTAATTGATGCATTTTATAATCTTATAAACATATATAAGAAAGATATCTGTTTAATTATAGTAGGGAGAAAAGGTAAAATATACGAAAAATATATAGAAAGAGTTCGGGAATTAAATATAGAAAATAAAGTATTTTTTCCTGGATTTATATCCGTTAAAGATTTACCTTATTTTTATAATTGTGCTGAACTATTTGTATATCCATCCTTTTATGAAGGTTTTGGATTGCCACCTATAGAAGCTATGGCTTGTGGCACTCCAGTAATAACATCTAATGTAACATCTATACCAGAAATAACAAAAGATGCAGCAATGCTAATAAATCCCTATGATACTGATAGTATATGTAAAGCTATGTATACTGCATTATCTAATGAAAACATGAGAAACATATTAATAAAACGAGGTTTAAATAGAACCTCTCAACTTACTTGGAATAATTGTGCTAAAAACACTTTATTAGCCTACAAAAAAATACTATACTCTAATTAGACTCCAGCCCCCCTTAACTGGAGTCTTAAATAATTTTCGGGTTATAAAATTTGAATTATATTTTACAAATTAAAAATATTATATAAATAATCTATATATTATATTGTATAAAAATTTATTTAATATTAAATAAAACACTATCAAATTTTATTTAGTAAAATAATTTTGATAGTGTTTATATATTTAAATTAATATTTTATAAATCATATTATAATAGATTATCTCTAAAATCTTTTAAAAATTCCTTTCTATCTTCCTTATAGTTACATTTCTTTATTAGCCTGTTTAGAAATACCTCATCATCCCAATCTTTTCGTTTTGTATAATAATTTTTAGATATATCATAAAAGTCATAGGGAAAACTTAACAAACCATATAATACTTCTAATTCTTTATCCGTTATGCTATATACGTCAGAATAGCTATTTAAGATAATATTTGCCTTGCTAATATCAAAGCCAAAATTTTTTATAACCTTTGTTATAAAATTACACAAATCATTAACTTTTAAATCTAAAATAGCATAATCAAAATCTATAAAATAAGCCTTATCTTCTTTAATCAATATATTATGATAAGCTAAATCATGATGACAAATAGATATTTTGTCATTTTCTTTACATATATCATAATAATGACTATTCTCTAATATATTTATACTTTTACTTATCTCATCTATATAATAATCTATTTCGGATAAGAATAAATTATCAAATTCATTCTTATTTTTATGGATATTAGCCATTTTTTTAAAAAAATTCATCTCCTCTTTTTGTATCTTAAATTTTTCTATAGATTTGCCATTTAAAACCCTTTTATTAAAGTTTGTTGTAAAGCCTTTTGATGCTTTATGCATTTTGGCTAAAGCTGCAGAGGAAATCTTTAAGTCTAAAGGATTACTAAATTGACATTCTCGTCCATCAATTAAATCCATTAAACAATACATTTCACCTTTATATATAGTATATATATCTCCTTGTATGTTCTTTTCAAATTCCATTATTCTTCCAAATTGAATTTTTATATAATCTATTATTTCTTCTATAAATTTTAATTCTTCTAGAGTATAATCAACTTTTTTTAATATTTTTTTACCTTTGTTTGTATCTATAATATAAACATTTCTAATAGGATAAATATCCTTTACAATAAAATCATATTGATCAAATAAATCTAAGGATAAATTATATTTTTTAAGATAACTTTTATTTAGCTTATCCATTTCATCACTCCTTTAAAAAAAGCTATTAGAATCCAATTTCATAGCCTTATTAAATCTATCCATATAGTGTTTTTCTTTATTTAAATCCTTTTCTTTCATATATTTTGTACAACACTTTATTATGGAGTAAGGATAAGATAACATATATAAAATAAATTTATAGCTTTCATCATTCAAGCTTTCAAATTCACAAAAATTTTTACATAATTTTTCTATATTTAAAGATGAGTTTTTTTTATTTACTTTATATAGTAATTCTATACAATCCATTTCTACCATATTATAACTACATTTACTAATATCTATAACTTCTATTTCTTTATTATATCTAATATTATTAAAATACGTTTTACCCAAACATATTTCCTTTCTCTCCATACTTCTCCATACCAAATTAATATATCCATTTTCATATATGTTTTCTATAACCTTCTCAGCCCTATTTATATAATTAGGCATATAATCTAAAATTAATTTTTCTAAATCCGTATTATTACTTTTTTTATCTTTTAAATTTCTAACATACTTATTTATTTTTTTTAAATCCAGTTTATATTTCTCAATTATAATGCCTGTTTTATTTTTTATCCCACCTCTTATATAACTTTTATTCCCTAGTGTATTTTTATGAAAAAAACTAATCACTTCTAATTGTTCTGTTACCAATTCCTCTGATAAATTATTTAACTGTCTATGATCATCTTTAAAGTCTTCTATTATATTTATATCCTTACTTTTTAAATAATGAGAAATATCAGTTATTTTTTTTAATGAATCCATTTCATATATTGCACCTCCTTTAGTACCTATTTATATTTTTTTCTTATCTTCTTTAAGACTTCTTTCTCTTCATCTTTAAGTTTATTTATTTTTTTCTTTTTTTTCTTTATTTCTTTTAATTTTTTAACAGATTCTTTTAGTTCCTGTAATTCTTCTTCATATTTATCTAATTCACTCATATTTTCTTTTATATTTTCATAATATTTTTTATTACGAGACATAACTATATCTCTCCTTAAATATTAATTTTTCTAAATTTTTCTATAAACTCTTGTCTTTCTTCTCTATCTGCATAATATCTATTTAGCTTACTAAAAAAGAACTCCTCACTCCAAGGTTGCTTTTCCCAGTAATACTGTATACCTATTTGCCAATAATCCTGTGGAAATTCCATAAAAGCGGCCATTATAAGTATATATTCTTTATCTATATAAGATTCTTCGCTGTAAGAATTCAAAATAAGTTCTGCTGATTTTAAATCCCATTTACCATTTTTCATAACTCTAATAAGTATACTGGCTAAATCATGTAATTTAGTATCTAACATACAATAATCAAAATCTATTATATATATTTGATTTTCACTATCTATAAGTATGTTATGATTAGCATAATCATGATGGCAAAAACATCTATCCTCAATTTGTTTTAACATTACATTTAGATAGTTTGTTTCACATAAATTCTTTATTGACCTATCTGCTCTTTCAATCTCATCCTCTAATATGCTTATATAAAAATTATCAAATTCACTTTTTTTATTTTTATTTAATATCCTTTTTTTGAAATCTAGTATTTCATCTTTTCTTGTTTGAAACGTCTTGGGCCATTTAAACCATCCGATTCTAGGTTTCATATATTCTGTTATATAAAAATTCTTACTCTTTTCATGTAACTGGCCCAATTTATTGGCAGCCATCATAACTTCTACCGGATTAGAATAATTACATTGTCTTGAGTCATCTATCCATTCTGTTATATATCCGTAAAAATCTCCTATTTTTATATAATCTAAACCCTTATTATTAGGAATAATTTCTGGAATTTTGCTAAAATTATTACATTGTAAATGTTTCATGCAACTTATTATAAATAAAAAATGATTGAATTCATATTTTATTATTTTAAAAGCATATGCTTTATTAGAATCACTAATTATCTTATATACATTTTTTATTTTTTCTATAGAATTAATATTTATATCATAATTATTTTCCACTATGTTTATGATTTCTGATTTATCCAAAATAATGCCTCCATTATTTTATTAATCTATATGTATTATATGAAAATATTGTACTTTGGTGATAACTGGAACATTTTTTAGGAAAGATTAATATTATATATAACAGTAAAGCTATACTTTATGTTGACATATATAATAAATGCTTTTAATGAGGTGGTTATAAAAATGAATATTTCCATAGATGGTAGGGGTATAAATTGGTATAAGGGTACTGGTATAGGAACATATACAAAAAAAATATTAACAAATATGATAGCAGAAACTCACGAAGATTCATTCAATATATATTGGTCAGGGGATGACTATCTTAAATTTAAAAAACATAATACTAATATTATACTAACCTCTAAAAAACATAGTAGATTTTTTGAGCAAACCTATATTCCATATAACCTTAACAGCACTAAATCTGATATATATCATATACCACAAAATGGTATAGGTATTTCTGAAAATATAAATT
>Ga0129306_1001566_pt1 | contig 25086 bp, 24 predicted proteins | sample P827metagenome_FD_94438 | JGI IMG/M metagenome (GOLD analysis project Ga0129306, IMG submission 94438) | Capybara group fecal microbial communities from Wisconsin, USA - P827 metagenome | ecosystem: Host-associated > Mammals > Digestive system > Large intestine > Fecal | place: USA: Wisconsin... | reverse complement strand
CATTAGCATAAGTTCCAGAAGATCTTACAAAACGGCCTCCATCTCCAGGAGTGTTTTCAATATCATATATTGGGGTACCTTCAGGAATTTCAGCAAGTGGCAAAGTGTTACCAAATTTAATTGGAGCAGAAATACCACATTCAATTTCATCATCAACTTGAATGCTTTCAGGTGCTAAGATAAATTTCTTTTCACCATTTTCAAATTTTACTTCTGCAATAGGAGCGGTTCTTGCTGGGTCATGTACAATATCAATGACTTTACCTTTGATACTACCTTCTTTTTCTAATGCATCGTAAGATCTGTATCTAATTTTATCTTTAAAACGATGAGAAGCAACACGGTGTGCAGGAGTTCCTCTACCTCTTCTTTGATGAATTAATCGTTTTCCCATTCAAATTCCTCCTTAGAATACTCCTATTCTGACAGCGAGTTCTTCTGCCATTTCTTCTTCAACAAGTTTAATGTATGCTACTTTTTCACCTTTAGTAGTAATATGAGTATTAACTTTAGCTACTTTTTCCTCGTATAACTCTTCAAAAGCTCTTTTGATTTGGCTTTTGTTAGCTTTACGATTAACGACAAAAGTAATTTCGTTATTCATATCGATTAAATTCATGGTTTTTTCAGTAACATGAGGTTTAATAATAATTGAGTATGAATCCATAATAATCACCTATTTTTCCAAATTATTGGAATAAACCTCCTAACTTTTCAACAGCTGATTTAGTGTAAACAGTGAGTCTTCCTGCGTGAGTACCTGGTGCTAATAATTCAGCATTTAAGTTTTCAACAACCACAACATCTACACCAGCGTGGTTTCTTGCACCTAAAGAGATACCTTTATCTTCACCGACAACAACAAGAGGTCCTTTTACTTTTTTGTATTTTCTTCCTCTAGTTTTACCTCTACCAGCTCTGATTCTTTTTCCTTCTTTAGCACGGATGACATCGTCATAAACTCCTAAGTTTTCGAAAATTTCACGAGTTTGTTTAGTAGTTTTTACAGATTCGATTTCATCTTCAACAATAATAGGAACTTGTTCTAAATCTGCAACTTTGTGACCTCTGTTTTCAACAATTTCTTTATCAGTTGTTGCTGCAACAGCAGATCTGATAGCAAATCTTCTTTCTTTTATGTTGATTTTTTCGTGATGATTTTTTTCAGCTCTAGTAGGATGTGCTTGTCTACCACCAATAGCCATTGGTACGAAAGCTGCTCTAGAACCATTTTTAATCCTTGGTACTCTTGCGGTACCTCTACCTGAACCCCAACCTTTAGCGGAAGTTCTTTTACCTGCCATTGGGTCATTACCCCATGGTTGTACCCTAGCAGATTGTGCAGAAAGTACAGCTCTTTTGATTAAATCTGGTCTGTATACTTCATCAAAAATAGCTGGAAGTTCAATTTCTTCTTTTACTTCCCCATTAATAGAATAAACGTTTACTTTCATGATTATACCCCTTGTTTAGATTTTGTACTTATATAATTAATTTGAGGTATATCCTCAGCTTTATTATTAGGTCTGATAGGTTGTCTTAAGATTACTAACCTTTTAGAAGGACCTGGAAGGGAACCTTTTACTAAGACATAATCATTTTTAACAACACCATATTTTACAAATCCACCATCTGGGTTGATTTGATCAACTTCATCAGCTGATGCAATTTTTAAAATTCTTTTATTGAATTCAGTTCTTTTATGGTATCCCATTTGACCTGCTTGTGCAACAGTCCACATGGTTCTTCTTGGTGTCCAAGGTCCAATAGAACCTACGTGTCTACCTTTACCTGCTCTAACAGCTTTACCATATTGAATTCTAATTCCCCATCTTTTAACTACACCTTGGAATCCTTTTCCTTTTGTAGTTGCAATAGCATCAACAAATTCTCCTTCATTGAAGATTTCACTAGCTTTTACTTCATTACCTAATAATTCCAATGCAGTATTTAATTTTTCTTCAGGATTTGCTCCTCCAATTCCACATTCAAATATATCAGGTTTTTTCTTAGGTACGCTAGTTACTTTTGGATTGGTGTGTACTAAAACCCTAATTTCTTCTGTGTTTTCTAATGCACCTTGTATTCTTGCAATAGCTTCAGATTTATTGTATTCTTTAGGAAGAGAAATCTTCCTTGAGAGTTCTTGATCTAAATTGTCTGCAAGTACTTCAGTGATTACTTTCAAACCACGAGAAGTTTTTTCATAAGCTCTAATTCCCATTACAACGACCGGAGGTACTTCCAATACAGTGACTGGAGTGAAAACTTCCATACCATTGGTAGGAGAGTTTTTATCAGCATCAGTGACTAAAGCATGAGTCATACCGACTTTATAACCTGCGAGGCCGAGTAATTTTGGTTCATCAATTTGAGGCCAAGATTTTACTCTAGGGGTTTCTTTAGCTGCTCTTTTCCTTGGACTAAAAGCAACAGACCCTTTTCTTGGCTGGTGATGTCTTACCATTTATTTTAACCTCCTTATTAATATTTTTCCTTATTTTTTAATTATATTCAAATTTTTTAATCGAATAGTTAAACAAATAACTATCCTACAAGTTGATAAGAATTACACTAAGCATAATCTCATCGAAATAATAAATAGCCGTAAAAAAGATTACAACTAGATAAATATTAAATTTCAATATATTCCATTGAGTTTTTATCAATTGAAGCACAATAAAGAATATATCCAATGTATAAATCATTCTGCGCTAAGTTTATTTTTAGGGGAGTCCTAAAAACATTAATGTATAAAAAGTTGAGCAAGTTAGCTATTAGCGTGATAAGACTAATAAATCAAAGAGAATTAAAATCTCATAAAGTTAAATAAAGAAAGTGTAGCGACAACTGCCTCTTCAGTCCTAACGGTTTCAGTTCCTTGATTTGGAATTGTATTTACTTTAAATAAATCCCAACTTACATTAGAAACATCTTCCTCGATTGAAGAATAAGGGCCACCAAATAAAATAGCAATACTTTTACATTCATCTACTTTATGTTTTAATTCATCAAAAATAGAATCAATATAATCTCCATATCTTGTAGTTTCAACAACAAGATCAGGTTTAATTAATTTTAAGCTATTTTTAAGACTCTTATTAGAGGATATTACATTATATCCCCAGTAAACGTCATCTGGTTTATCAGGTGTGACTATTACTTCTTTCTTAGCAATTTTAGTTATCTTAAAGTCAAAAATTCTTTTAACAGTAAGTTGCTCTTTACAGAATGCAAGTTTATCCATACCTATATCGACATAAGTTCCTTTCTTATTTCTTTTAACAGTAAAACCTTGTCTATAATCACCGACGTCAGGTTGATCATTGACAGGATGATGAGGAGTCCTAAGCGGTGGAAGAATTCCAACATGCTTTAATTCTGGCATTATAGGAAATGCTTGTTTCCTCAAGTATTGAGGAGTATTCATATATTCCAAAACCTTAGCAATAAAATCTCCATCAAGTTCTCCATCTTCATTTTTATCATGATTATCATTATAAATAACCACATTATCTGCTTGAAAAATAGCCAAAGCCCTTCCTAAAATTCCAACTTTATAAGTACGAATTTTGAGGTCTTTAGACTCAGAAAGAAATGAATTCGGAATAAATATAGATAGCTCATCTTTATACATTACCTTACATTATGTAAACTAAAGTATTTAAAGATTACCCTACATTTATATAGCTATCACTAAATAGACTTACACATTTACAAAATATTATATCACTTATAATATCCGTAGCTTCTTTTTATGCTACCAACTTTTTTATACTCAGAGAATATATTAATATTGAATATGTAACAACCCCTATATAAAGGTATTGTTTTTGAATATAAAAAAATAAAAAAAATTAGATTTATTCAAAATTTAAAAATCTGACAATGCCCTAAAAACAATAACATTAACATTTTGAATTTCTTTTGTGTGGAACTCATATATCTTTGGAATAGGAAAATTATACCTGAATATGTGAGTTATATTTAAACCATTATCTTTATAAAAATTTATTAAAAATTCTTCAGTTGAAGCCATATGAAAAGAATACAACACTTTTGGATTTAATCTGCAAGCTTTTTTTACAAAATTTAAATCTTCACCATGCTTTGCATTTTTCTGAGATCCGAAAGGAGGATTCTGAATTATAGTATCTGCATCAAAAGGCTTATCAAATTGATTGATATCACTCAGGCAATATTTTACATTATCCAATTTTAATTTTTGTGAAGTTTGTTTAGCCAATTGAATAGAATCCTCATCAACATCTACACCACAAGCAAAATCTGCACCCATCAATCCACAGCCAATTGTAAATATCCCACTACCACAGCCTAAATCCAAAATCTGTTTATTTTCAATATCCCCCAATGATGCGGCATTCCATATTAGATCAGATGCAATAATTGAAGGAGTAGTATACTGTTCAAGACCCACCTTCGGTTGAGGATGAGGCGGAACAGACTGAAGTTTCATTTCAAGATGTTTTTTTCTTGTAATTTTTTTCATACAATCAACATATTTAATAATTATCTAATATATAATATTATATATTATAAAAAAATTACTTTGAGGTTTCACATGTTTGAAAAAGTATTAATTGCAAATAGAGGAGAAATCGCAATAAGAGTTATGCGCGCATGTCGTGAACTGGACATTGATAGCGTAGCAATTTATTCTGATGCTGATAAAACTTCCCTATATACTAAATATGCTGATGAAAGTTATCCTTTAGGAAATCCATCTCCAGCAAAATCCTATTTGAATATAGAAAAAATCATAGGAATTGCACTCGAATCAGGAGCTGACGCTATACATCCTGGTTATGGGTTTTTAGCTGAAAACTCAAAATTTGGAGAAGAATGTGAAAAAAATGGAATTAAACTTATTGGTCCTTCTGGAAAAGTAATTAACCAAATGGGAGATAAAATTACTTCAAAAGCTCTAATGAAAAAAGCAGGAGTTCCAGTAATTGAAGGTACCCCTGAAGGAGTAACTGATATTGAAGAAGCTAAAGAAATAGCAAAACAAATTGGTTATCCTGTAATTGTAAAAGCTTCAGCAGGTGGTGGAGGAATAGGTATGCGTGCAGTTTATGAAGAAGAAGAACTTGTACGAGCTATTGAATCTACACAATCTGTTGCATCAACAAACTTCGGAGATTCAACTGTTTTCATTGAAAAATACCTTGAAAAACCACGTCACATTGAATTCCAACTCTTGGCTGATGAACATGGAAACGTTGTTCATGTAGCTGATAGGGAATGTTCAATTCAAAGAAGACACCAAAAACTTCTTGAAGAGGCACCATCCCCAATCATGACTGAAGAATTAAGGGCAGATATGGGTAGCAGCGCTGTTAAAGCCGCAGAATATATCGGATATACAAGTGCAGGTACAGTTGAATTCCTATATGACGATGGCAATTATTATTTCCTTGAGATGAACACACGTATTCAAGTGGAACATCCAATTACAGAACTAATCACCAACACCGATTTGATTAAAGAACAAATTAAGATTGCTGCCGGTGACGAATTAAGCTATGAGCAAAAAGACATTAAAGTTACAGGCCACGCTATTGAATGCCGTATTAATGCTGAAGACCCATTAAATGACTTTGCACCGAATCCTGGAAAAATCACAGGATACAGATCACCTGGAGGCCCTGGTGTGCGTTTAGACAGTGGAGTTTACATGAATTATACAATTCCAACATTTTATGATTCAATGATTTCCAAATTGATTACCTATGGCAGAAATAGAGATGATGCAATTAATAGAATGAAAAGAGCATTAAGGGAATATATCATTTTAGGTGTAAAAACAACTATCCCATTCCATAAAGCTATTTTAAGAAATCCTAACTTCATTTCAGGGGATTTAAACACTCACTTCATTGACCAACATAAAAAAGGCATTGATGCTGAAATGGCCAATGTGATTGAAGAAGATGCTGAATATGTAAATAAATTGAAATCCACATTTATGCCTGGTAAAAAAATAGCTGCAATATCCGCAGCTGTCGGATCATATCAGAATGCAATTAAGAACCAACAAATACAAAAATAAGTTTTCGGAGATTAATCCATGCAAGAGGAAATTGTTAAACTACTAAAGAAGGAAAATAAAATTTCAGATGAAACAATCAGTGAAATCAAAAATTTTGATATAAATGACTTTTCAAATGTTGTAAAAGAGCTAGGAAAAGGAACCACTGAATATATCAAAGAATCTGAAATCAAAAAAGACTTGAATACATCATTTATTGGTAAAGAAATATATGTCTATAAAGAAGTTAGCTCAACAAATACAGTTGCCAAATTTTTATCAATACATGGTGCTGAAAATGGAACCATCATTATCTCTGAAAAACAGACCGATGCAAAAGGCAGGTCTGGAAAAACCTGGGAATCCCCATTAGGTGGAGTATGGTTATCCATCATATTAAATCCTAATGTAGACCATTCCAGATTGCCATTGATTACATTAGCTACTGGAGTTGCAGTTGCAAAAACTCTTGAAAAAATAGGAATTAAGAATCCTGAAATCAAATGGCCTAATGACATAATGATAAATGGTAATAAAGTTTGTGGAATTCTAACAGAAGCTGTTGCCAAATTTAGTACCATTGAAACTGTTATTGTTGGTGTTGGTATTGACGCTAATTTAGAAATAAATGATCTTCCTAAAGAATTGCAAGATGGAACAACCACACTTAAAAAAGAACTTGGAAAAGAAGGAGACGACAATCGTTTAATAAGAATATTCTTAGAAGAGTTTGAAAAAATAAGTAAAACTTTCTACAACAAAGGTTATGAAGAAATCCTAAAAGAATGGAGAAAACGTTCATATACTATCGGAAAAATTGTAGAAGTAAGAGAACCTTTTAACACATACTATGATGCTTATGTTGTAGGTATCGGTAAAGAAGGAGCTTTAATTGTTGAAAAAATTGATGGAACCTTAGAAAAAGTAATTTCAGGAGAATGTGTTATCAAAAATTAAATACAATCTCCTTACATTTATCTTCATTAATAACTACTTCCTGTAGCTTATTAAATGAAGATTCTATTTTTTTACATAAATCATTTAAATTAACATTAAATGCGTCATTTGTAGATAAATCAAATCTTATTGTTGCAGATGCACCGGGCATTGAAACTGCGGGAATTGTAATGATTCCATATTCTTTTAATAAAATAAATGAAAAAACGAATGCAACATCATTTTCAGACAAATTATGATTGGCATTTATTTCTTTTGCTAAACCTTCAGGCGAAATCATGACCCCTGTAGGAGTAGTCTTAAAATTATCAAACTTATTGTTTAATAGACTAAACAATTCATCTTTTCTAGAAAAACTATTGATTAAATTTTCTTCGTTGAAATTTTTAATACCATTTAACATTGCAAGAACTAATGGCGGTTGAGCTTCAAGACCGAACTGATTAACTTTTACTTTAATTTCATCGATTAAATCTTTACGGCCAGCCATAAGTCCCCCTCTTGGACCTGGCATTAATTTATCAGTACTTGTAATTGCTATATCAGCACCCAAATCACATGCTTTCGGTTGATTGAAAACAACTGTTCTGAGCCTTGCCCCTGATGCGTCATCAACCATGACAGGTATGTCTTTCTCATGTGCCATTTCAATGACTTTTCTAAACTCATCTTCATCAATTACCTTATGATCCATGGTAGAACCTGTTATGACAACTAATGAAGTATTTTCAGGTATCACAAACTCTTCGAAATTATCAGTTTCCGAATAATTAGCACCAACTAAATTACAACTTCTTGGAATTGATGGATGAGCAGGTAATTGAGCAAGATAATGTACAACATTTGAATCTTTACTAACAAGAGCCAAAATTGCAGCTAATATTCCAGAAGAAGTTCTATTTAAAGGCAGAATCTTTTCTCCACCCATATGTTGTTTTCCGACTTCTTGTAATTCTTCCTCAAAAATAGCTGGTCCCACATATGTTTCCAGAAGGCTGAGTTCAGAAGGTGATGCAATAAATCCTCCTGACAAACCAGTTAAATCAAAAAGTGATGACCTTCCACTATTTTCAACTATATCTTTAATAATGGAAAGAGCATTCTCTCTTTTTTTAACTTCATCTAAAGAATTATTAATTATCATCTAATCAGAGTCATCTAGTTCTAATTTGTAATCGTCGAAGAATTCTAAAATTGCTTTTAACTGTTTATCTGTAACTGGTACGGAAGTATACTCTTCTTCTTCAGGAATCTGATAGAAATAATCAGCGAACAAAACTTTTCCTTTTGGATTTGTAATGATGGTTATACCATCAGTAAGTTTATCTGGATTTTTGTTTTGGAATTCTATTTCAAAAGAAGTACCAAATTTTTCTGAAAACTTCTCTTTTTCTTCAGGATCCCTATTACATTTCCTAATTTTAGTCATTCTTGATTTCAATTTTTTTTCTGCGAGTTCGTTAATATCAGCCATAATAACACATCCAATAAAATAATATTTTTAAAAAATTTTATGTAAATTTAAATATACTATATAATGAAATTATATATAAGCATTGCTTTTTAGTTAAAAATCAGTCATATAAACTATTGCCATGACTGTCCATTGCTACAATGAGAGGTCCAAAATCTTTAACTTTTAAATTCCACATTGCTTCAGGCATTCCTAAGTCTAGCCAATCCACACTTTCTATTTTTTCAACAGCATCGACATATAGTGCGGCACATCCTCCAGTAGCTACCACATAAATTGCCTCATTTCTAACCAATGCATCGCGAACAGTGTCATCCATTCCCCCTTTACCAATGACAATTTTAGGACCCATATCCAAAACATCACTTTGATATGGATTCATCCTCATTGAAGTTGTAGGGCCAACGGCAACCATTTTGTATTCTTCGCCATTTTGAGATATGATTGGTCCGGCATGGAATAAAACTGCTCCCCGAATATCTAACGGTGCACCCTCTTCAAGAATCCTTTTATGTGCTTGGTCTCTGGCAGTGAGAATATTTCCAGTTAAATAAACTACGTCCCCTGCATTTAATTCTTTTAAATTTTCATCTTTAATCGGAACATTTAATCTTCTTTCCATTTATACACCAATATAATAATTTATTTATTGAATAAAAATATAACTATAAATATATAAAATTTTTTGATTTAATAAATTTAATGGCTAATATAAAGAGGGAGTAATATGTCAAGTATGAGTAGTGTTGCAGGACTATCAAAATACATTACCACTCTACCTAAAACTAAATTTTCCATGATGGGAATTCTTGTATTGAGTTTTTTAATCGGTAGTTCAATTTATTTACTTGATCTTACACCCAGTGCAGGAATACTGGAAGATTTAATTTATGGAGGATTATACGGTGTCGTAGTATTTGGAATAACTTCCATGATGAGCGGTGCCCTTAATCAACAGGTTATAAGCATACTTCATGGAATAAATCTGAAAATAAAACACTCAATGTTTTTATCCGGTCTTTCAATGACATTTTTAGGAATGACATTAGTTGTGGGATGTGTAATCTCATGGTTTATCCATACAGACATATTCTTAAATTCAATGCTGTTCGGTTGTGTATTGATATACGGATTCAACACACTTGTATTTTGGGCAACTTCAAAAGTCCGATTTGCAATAGCTGCAATAACCGGTTTAATTCAACCAATACTAATTTTGGCAATGTACACATTAATTACATTTTTATTTATTGATACAAGCTTTATCGGACCTGTTATTCTACAAGTCACAATTAAAGCACTTATCGCAGCAATCATCTTTGTTTTGGCCATATATGCATTTATTACAATTATCGCATCTCCATTCCAGAAAAATCTGGGAATTGGAGTTTTAGATTTGTTAAGTTTATTTATTGCACATATGAATGAAGGATCAAATTCCCTTGAAGGTTTATTTGAAACCATGGGAGAGGAAATTGACACTGTAGTGACATTCGTTAGTTTTAAAACCGAAAATGGAATAAAAGCGTTGTTCATTTCCCCATCTGTTCACCCTGGACCTTTAGGCGATTTAGGAGGATCCAATATGCCAACCATTCTTGCAGACAAATTTGATAACTTTACAATGGTTGCGCATGGTCCGTCAACTCACGATTTCAACCCTATTGCTGTTTCTGAAATTGATAAGATTGAAAATACTGTGAAAGAGGGTTTGAAAAATGTGGAATATTCGCCAAATGCAAGTAAATTCATAAGATATAATGCTGAAAAAGCCAATATAGGAGTTCAGTTTTTCAATGAGGGAATGGTGATATTGTCCACTTTTGCTCCAGAAGCCGTTGATGATATTGAATTCGGTGTTGGGCTTACAATGATGGCCCAAAGTAGAAGCAAATGCAACGTTAAAGATTCAGTCATCGTTGATTGCCACAACTCCTTTGAACCGGAAAGTGGTGAGGTTCTCCCGGGAAATTCAGAAGTGTTCCATTTAATAGAGGTTATTGAAAAGATTGATTCAAACCAAAACAAAAGCTCAATCAGAATAGGCTGTTATGAGAATGCTATGGATACCTTAGACAAGCAAGAGGGAATAGGAGAAAGCGGTATTAAAACCATGGTTATTGAAGTGGATAATCAAAGAACTGCATATGTCTTATTTGATTCAAACAATATGGAAATCGGATTTAGACAAGAGATTATAGATGCAGTAAGCGATTTGGAAATAGATGAAATTGAAGTAATGACAACAGATACCCATACAGTTAATACAATTTCCAGAGGATATAATCCAATTGGAATTGCAAAAAGACCTGAAATCATAGAATATGTAAAAATAAGTATTGATGAAGCAATAAAAGACTTAGAAAAAGTAGAAGTTGGAACTGGAACTGAAAAAATTAAGAATTTAAAAACTTTCGGACCAAAAAATTCAACTGAATTAATATCAACAATAAGTTCAGTTGTGGCCGTAAGTAAAATTATAGCTCCAGTCTTGCTAATTACAGCATTATTAATAGTATTTATATGGATTTTCTTTGGTGGATTATAAGTACATTACAAATAAAGTATATGAAATAACCCAAGTAAAGAAGAATGGTGAAATTCCATCCCACAACCATTGGGAAAATCCGGAAACTTCCTCACCAGCTATCTTTTGACAAAATTGGCCTACGAAATATAAGATAATTAATGCAATGAATCCTGCAAAAAGATCATTTTTAAATCCAAACCAACCTACAGTCAAAGCTGTTGAAATTAAAGCTGCAATAAGAGCAAAAATAATATGAATACTTGTAACTTTAATAGTTGTGTCCATTGATATCCTCCATAATAAATATATTAATATAATTTTAGTGATTATAATATATTAAAGTATTGATTAAATGACAAGGTGTTGACAATGAAATCCATGTCCAATGTGGATATTTATACAATTAGTGATGAACTGAATAATTTATTAAGTGGTGCAAGAGTAGATAAATCATTCCAACCGACCAATGATATCGTTGTAGTGAGATTCCATGTTCCTGGAACCGGTAGAGTAGATTTAGTAATGCAATGTGGGTCTAGAATACATACTAGCCAATATCCTCTTGAAAATCCAACAACACCCCCAACTTTCCCAATGCTTTTGAGAAAAAGAATAAAGGGAGCACATGTTGAAAGCATAAAACAACACAACTTTGATAGAGTAGTGGAAATCAAAGTGAAAAAGGACAAGCACTACACAATTATCGTGGAGTTATTTGATAAAGGAAATATCATTCTTTTAGATGATGAAAACAATATCATTTTACCTCTTAAAAGAAAACTAATGAGCGACAGGGACATCAGCTCAAAAAGAGAATACAAGTTCCCTGAAGAAAGGGGAATAAATCCCATTACTGCAACCAAAGAAGAATTTAAAGAATTATTTAGTGAGGACAGTGATGTTGTAAGGACACTTGCAAGAAATGGTCTCGGTAGTTTATATGCTGAAGAGATTGTAAAAAGAACAAATGACATTGTTGAACTTGATAAAAACACACCAAACAATGAACTAAGCGAAGAGCAAATAAATGGATTGTTTGAAGGGTTTAAAAATTTATTTAATAATTTAAAAAACGAATCCATAAAGCCTCAAATTGTAAAAAGCGAATCACGTGAAGATGTCGTTCCGCTTGACTTAGTCAAATATGAGGATTTTGAAAAAACATACTATTCTAATTTTAATGAAGCATGTGATGAATTCTACTCAAAAAAGATAAACAGCACAATTAAAAATGTGAAAGAAGCGGCATGGAACAAGAAAGTAAACAAGTTTGAAAAAAGGTTGCGTTTACAACAAGAAACCCTCGATAATTTTAAGACTACAATTGAAGAAAGCCAACATAAAGGAGAGGTAATCTATTCTAATTACACCATCATTGAAAACATAGTAAATGTTGTTAACTCAGCAAGGGATAAAGACTACTCTTTTAAGGAAATTGGAAAAACCTTAAAGAAAGCCAAAAAAGATGGAATGGCTGAAGCCCAAATTTATGAATCAATCGATAAGCTGGGTGTTTTGACTTTAGACATCGACAGCACCAGCATAACCATTGACCCAAAATTGACAATTCCCGAAAATGCTGAACTTTATTATGAAAAAGCTAAAAAAGCAAAACGTAAAACCAAAGGTGCTCTGATAGCTATTGAAAACACCAAAAAGCAACTTGAAGAAGTCAAATCTAAAAAGGACATAGCCATGGAAAATATATCTACTCCTAAAAAGAGAGTTAAGAAAAATCTCAAATGGTATGAAAAATTAAGATGGTTTGTAAGCTCAGAGGGCATTTTAGTTATCGGAGGACGTGATGCCAACACAAATGAGAATATTGTGAAGAAATATTTAGAGCCTAATGATATTTATTTGCATGCGGATATACATGGTGCATCATCAACAGCAATAAAATTAAATGGTGTTGAATTAAATGACAATATCCTTAAAGAATCAGGGGAGTTTGCAGCATCATTTTCATCTGCTTGGTCAAAAGGCTTCACATCCCAAGACGTATTTTGGGTGCATCCGGAGCAAGTTTCAAAAACACCCGAAGCAGGGGAATTTTTAGCAAAGGGGTCCTTTGTAATAAGAGGTCATCGTAATTATATCCGAGGTGCAAGAGTAAAATTGGCAGTTGGAATTGTTGATTATGAAGGCAAAAGAATAATGGCAGGACCAATTGATGCACTTGAAGCACATTGTGAAAATTATGTTGTTTTAAAACCTGGATTTACAAAAAAAGAAGCAATAGCTAAAAAAATCATTCACAAAATAAATGAAGATGATTTGCTTAGCATTGATGACATCATAAGAGTATTGCCATCAGGAAAATGCGACATCGATGAGGAATATCACCAAAGAAAAAAATATGAAAAAAAATATGAAAGTTAATCCTGATAATTTTCAGGATCATACTCAAAATATTCATCTGGATTCATAACCACTACATCAATGTTAGGGTTAAATTGACCTACAAAATTGGCAAAAATTGCAGGGTCTTGTTCTATAGGTGGGAAAGTATTGTAATGCATAGGAATAACCACTTTAGGATTTAACCACATTGAAGCAAGAGCCGCTTCGAATGGACCCATTGTAAACTTATCCCCAATTGGAATCAACACAACATCCGGTTTGTAAATTTCACCAATAATATCTTTCATATCACCGAATAAACCTGTATCACCAGCATGGAATATCTTAGTTCCATCTTCAAAAGTTATTAGAAAGCTAGCTGCACTACCTCCAGGGACAGTTTCCTCAACTGCATCAATACCAGAGGAATGTTTAGCATCAAGCATTGTAAACTTAATATTCCTAAATATAAAGGATCCACCTATATTTACACCGATGTTTCTAATCCCTTGTTTAGCTAAAAAGAGTGAAATTTCATGAATGCCTGCAACAGGCGCATTGGTTCTGTTAGATATTTCCAATGCATCTCCAAAATGGTCAGAATGACCATGAGTGATTAATATAATATCCGGATTTAATTCTTCAACCGGAACTTGACATGCGGGATTATTACTAATAAACGGATCAATTAAAATTCTTACATTATCATCACTAATGATTTCAAAAGCTGAGTGACCTAACCACCTAATTTCCATTATGCAGTTCCTCCCATAGCGGAAATAATGACATTTTCATCTAAATTAGATGCAATATCCCATGTTTTTTCAAAGTCAGCCCTAATATTGGAAATGGAATTTCTATCCTCATAAATTGCTCCATATTCAAAGTCATTTTGACCTTCAGATATAATCATTGCATGAGAATCATCAGTGATCAAATTAACTGTATGAACTTTAGGAACTGTCTTAATGTGAACTCCTTGTTTTATTAAAGATGAAATTAAGAACATGTAAGACATGTCAGACACATCAAATTCATCAATGATTACTCTAGAATAAATAGTTGGAACATGTGACAAGAATCTGTCAGACAATTCATTCAATGATGGAATTTCCAACATTATTTCTTTATTAACATTAATGGCCAACAAATCAAAAGCCTCTTTTGAAGTTACAAGACCATTATCAGAAATTACATAACTCTTAAGCAATTTTGGAACAGGTAAACTTTCAGGATTGTTAATATCAATTTTAATATCCCTTTCTGCAGCAACTTCCGGAGCAACTTGAGTTTGAGTATCAACGTTCCTAACTTCTTCTTGTTGTTGCTCTTGTGATAGAGCACGAATAATCTCATCAATTTTATCATTTTCAACTACAAACTCAGGAATTTCCTCATTGAAGTAATCGCTTTCACGTCTTTTAGGCGCTCTTGTTACTTTCAACGGTTTTTCATAATGAGGAGTAAAATTTAACTGTTTATCAAAATCATGTTCAACTTCTTCCTGAGGAACAACGTTTAAAACTGCTTTTGGATTATCATTATAGTCTTTTCTTAAAAATTGACTTGTATCATACTCCTGATAATCATCCAATACAAGATCCTGATAATCTTCATCATCATACTCATTAAATTCTCTTCTGACTTTTAAAGGACCGTTGTTATTATTTGATTTCCTCTCAAACCTATCAAATGAAGGAGCATTGATATCATTTGAGTTTAAAAATTCTTTAATCTTGTTTGTAGTCCTATCAGAGTTATAATCTACAAAATAACTGATTATTAAAATTATTCCAAAAATAGAAATAATCAAACCCACTAACAACAAAATGTCTAGTAGATTATACACACTTGTCTCATATGCTATGAGAATACCAATTACAAATAAAATAAAACCTGAAACTAATTTTATTGTATTCCCCATGATTTCACCCTTACTAATTATTAATCACTCTATTATTTTAACTAATATAGAATATCTACAACACTATTAATAAATTTAATGGAAAAAAACACCAAAAAAACGAGAAAAAAATAATAAGTAATACTTTTTTATAAAATAGTAATATTCATATAGAAAAAAATCCAATATAAAATTGGTGAAAACTATGAAAAAAATGAAAGCACTAATCAATGAAAACTCAGGACAAGGGGCTGCAGAATACATTCTCCTTTTTGGAGGAGTGATTGTAATTGCATTACTTGCACTGACAATATACAGAACATATATGGAAACTAGTGACACAAGTCTAAAAGCGAAAGACGACATTATAGATGTCAGAAACACCATACTTGACAATAGGACACATGTATAAACCAAAACTAGATAACAAAGGACAAGGAAGCGCTGAATTAATCTTAATTATAGGAGGATTGCTTGTAATAGTGCTCTTTGTCGGAAGTTATATGTCAAATATAACAGAAAAAACACAGGAAAGTATAAATAACTTACTAAAAACAGAAAGAGATAATTTAATAAATAAAATTTGAAAATAGAGATTTGTTCTCTATTTTCCACCTAAAAGTGAGTTTAAAATTTCATCCCATGACTCAGAGTTAATATTGTCTAATTTCATAGCAGTTCTGTTTAATACTCTGATATTTTGTGGACAAGCTGTAATACAAGCACCACACAAATTACAGAAGTCTAAATTAGTATCTGCTTTACCATCAACAATTTCAACTGCATTACATGGACATACATCTTGACATGCGTGGCATGCATCGCCTTTACAGACTTTTTCTTCTGCTTCGTTTTCAACAACTTCTAAAGTACCATCGAATGGTTTTGTAATAGTTATTGCGTCAACAGGGCAGATTTCAGAACACCAACTACAATTTACACAAGATCCTTTTGAAATAAATGCATCTCCAACAATTTCAGGGACTTTAATTTCATCTTGCAACATACAAGTTGAACAAACTTCTTTAATTGCATTTTGAGGGCAAACTCTCTTACATACACCACAAAATACACATTTGTCAAGATCCACTTCAATAGAATTGTTAATTACATCCACACTGGAAGTAGGTACGTTATTTACGGTAATAGCTTCTGCAGGACATAAATCTGCACAGAATGAACAGTAGATACATTCATCTTTATCGATTGAAATTTCTCCTCTTACTAACTCTTTTCTTTCAGGAAGAGTTCTTTCAAATATTATTGCATCACGAGGACAGACTTTATAACATCTGCCACAGTAGATACATTCATCTTCATTAATAACACATTCAGTTTCCCAATTAGGATAATTGCCCATTTCACCGATATCTTCACCATCAATAGTTAAAGATAATGCATCGAAAGGACAAGCTACTGAACATAATCCGCATAAAACACAGGAATCAGCATTACAAGAAACTAAATCCATTTCAATTAAGCCACGTGCAATTGGTACGGTTGGACCTAATCTTAATGAAGAGGTAGGACAAACATCGGTACAAATACCGCATCCTACACATTTATCATCTTTATAGGATAATTTACGGACTTCAGTTCCGCTTCTTTCTACATTAAACATGAATATCCCTCATGCTTTACTAATAGCTTGATTAGGACAATTTTGGATACAAAGGTCGCAATCATCACATTTTTCAGGAATAATTTTTACATCCCCATCCTCTTCGACGAGTGCTCCTTGTTCACAAATTTTTACACATAAACCTTGTACAGGACAATTTTCAATGTGTCCACATTTATCTGAGTCAATATTTACTGCCATATAACCACCTCAAACATATAAAATAATTAAAAAAATAACAAATATGTTACTAATATTCTATTTATCGAATTGTACATATAAACATATCGATTATTTTTTTGATTAATAAACAATATCCCCATTTTTATTAATTTCACCACGCCTAATTCTAGTTGATGAAATCGGAATACCATCATATGCCAAAACAAAACTAACTACAACAATATCAAGAGGATTCATGCCTTTAGAAATCCTAATCTCATTAATTTCAACTGCAGTAGGCTCTGTTTCTTCACTCACCACAATTGCATCAAAACTACCATCATAAATAGTAGTCCCATAAGGATCATCTAATGGAACAATGATAAAATTAGACTTATCCTTAAAAAATGACTTGAGATTAGTCATTCTCAACTCACAAGAATCAATATCTCCTTTTAAACTACCAAATTCGTCTGAAGTTACTCCAATTTCCAGATTATCCGCAATTTCAAAAGCAGTAGATAATAATTTTTTATGACCATCATGAAATTTATCAAAAGTTCCACCAACAGCCACTTTATTATATTTCTTTTGATTCATAATATTGTCCTAAATTAATTTCTAAGTAAATCTTTATCAGAACTATTATAAATTATTAGCTATTTAAAAAAAGAAAAAAAGAGAAAAAATAAAATAAAAATTAGAATCCGATACTTGCATAATAACCTTTAAGGCTATAAGTATTAGAATTCCAATTAACTACTTTTCCAAATGAGTTTCTAGCACTTGTTGCATCACAAACTGTCCAAGTATCACCAATCAATACTTGAGTCCACACATGTCCATATGTACCACTTGTAAATGTACAAGTACCATGCACATATCTTGCTGGAAGACCTGCAGTCCTAAACATTGCTACAAGCAAGTGTGAATGATCAACACAATTACCTTTCTTAGAATTTAAAGTGCCAACAGCACCATATTTAGTATCATAATAAAAACTATATGATATAGTATCTCGCACATAGTTAAATATTACTGTAGCTTTTTCCTTATCTGTAGTTAAACCTTTTGTCAATGTATCAACCAATTGCTTGATTTTAGTGTTGTTTACTTGACAATTAGTAGAAGCAGCCAAGTATGCCAATAAATTACTAATAGTATTCTTAGAGTTTAAACTACTTGATGAGCTTGAACTACTTAAAGATTTAATAGCCACATATGCTGGCATTATATCATTGTCACCATAAAATGCCACGACACGTGCAAACGCATAAACAGCCCCTTTATAACCAATAGTGCCTACACTAGAATTAACAGAATTAGGCATTTGGCCTTTTGAGTCTGCAGTTTTTACTAAACTTTTTGCAACAGAAAGATAATCATATAAATTACCTTTATTAGCTGCTGATCCAGGATTTGTTGGATTTTTAACATCCTTAATAGAAATGTCTGATTTATCACTCTTATTTAAATTAATAGTTGCTTTAGAAGCTAAATATAAAAATTCAGCAACAGTGAACTCGACACTTCCAATTTTAACAGAGGACGGTAACTTATTATTGCTTTCAATATAATTTTTAACAGTTTTAGATGCTGAAATGATTTGTTTCAAGGTAACTTTATTTACAATATTGATTTTTGATGAACCTTTAACAGTATCATAAGCATATTTTATAGTATGGTATCCATCACTCAATACACCCAAATTAACTTTAGCCATACCACTTGAATCTGTTTTCTTTGTATAAGTTTTACCATCTATTGTAAACTTAACAGAAGCACTTTTAACTGGATTATCTTTGGCATCGACTAATTTAACTGAATAATATACAGTAGTGCCAGATGTTGCAGTAATAGAAGAAGCAACGAATTTTGTTCCGTTCACTAAAATATGTTTATTTAATGAACTAGCAGTATAATATGTATCGGATAATTCTGTTTTTACAGGATAATAACCAACAGGCAAATCAATTTTTAACTTGGCAACCCCTTTTGCATCAGTTTTCTGAGTATAAGTTTTACCGTTGACCGTAAACTTAACTGCAACATTTTTAAGCGGTTTACCAGAGCTATCTTTTACATATGCCTTATATGTAGAATTATCACCTTTTTTCATTACAAAATTCCATGCATTAAGCTTGACATTTGCTTTATTTATGACTATTTTATTATAGCCATAATTATAATCAGCCAAACCTCTAGTTGAATATACATATTTAATGTTATATGAACCCGGCTTTAAATCACCAATAGACAATTGGGCAATACCTTTTGAATTGGTTTTAGTATAATACTTTTTATCATTTAAAACAAAAGTAACCTTTTTATTAGCTAAAACCTTGCCGGAAGTATCTGTAACTTTTACAGAAAACTTGGATCCATCATTATACTTCATTGATAAATCTGAAGCACTAAACTTAGTAGTTGAACTTTTAACACAAATCTTTCCAGATGAAGTAGTTGAATAATAACAATCATTTCCCTTGAATGTGAAAGAAATGTCATAAGTACCTTTATCTAAAACAGGAATAACTGTTGAAGCTTCCCCATTTGAATCTGTTTTTGCAGACACAGTAGTGTTTGCATAATTAAAGGTTACTGTGGCACCACTAATAGGAACTCCTTTAACAGAAGTCAAAACTACACTGTAAGTGTAACGATTATTAGGAAGAATATACACTTTAGAAGTAGCATTAAAAGTTGAACTGCCCTTGTTAACTACAACATTATTAGTTATTTTTTCATTAGTAACTGGATTAACAACGCTAATAACGTGTTTTCCAGGTTTAAGATTTACTTTAGCTACTGCAACCCCTTTACTATTTGTCTTAAACACATATTTTTTACCATCAATGTTGAATGTAACATTTGTATTGGTCAAATAACCTGCGTTTTTCCAGAAAGTTGCAGAATAATAACTATTTGTACCGTAATTTACTGTCAAATCTTTTCCGCTTACCGAAGTTGAAACTTTAACTTTCTTTGAAACTGAGGAAGCGGAATAATTAGAATTACCTCCATAACTAACAGACACGGAATATGTGCCTATAGCTAAAACAGTAGTTTTGATATATACGATTCCAATCTTGTTGGTGGAACCGGTATAAGTTTTACCATTTAGTTTCAAAGTAATTTTTTTGTAAGCTAAAGCGTTACCCTTAGCATCTTGCAAAGTCACTTTGAATTGTGCAGCAGAACTATCGTAATGTGTATCATACACGGTCAAGACAGTTCCAATCTTGCCTGATGCTTTTAGAGTATGGTCATCACTATAACTGCTCAAAACACCATTGCTTGAAACAGACAAAACATCGTCATTTGCAAAATCTAAATCTTGATCCTCATTATCCTCATAATAAGACTCATAACTGTTTATATTAGCGTCTTCAGGATAATCATTCAAATTATCATCATGAGAATTAACTATATTAGTTTCTGAGATAGAATCCTCGCTAGAAACTTCTAAATTTTCTTGGAATAATGTATCAACATCATCCATAGTTAAATTTGAATCTTCTGTATTTGAAGCACTAACATCAACTGCGCATACAGTTCCTAATAAAATAAAGAACATGAGCACAATAGATATAATGAATGCTTTATTTTTTATCGAAATTTTTCCACCTCTTGGTTCTCATTACGAAAATTTTATAGTAAAATATGATAATACTAAAATATAGTAATTCATAATGAGTAGATAAAGATATATTTTAATATTATATAAATGTTTTTACAAGTTTAAAAATTAAAAAACCTATTAAAATACAATAAATTACTAAAAAAAGATTAAAATCATATATAAAATTAAAATAAAAGGATAGTCATATTGAAATAAACTAAGATAAGATTAAATAACTTGAATTTAAATTAAAATTTTTAATGAACGATGAAAGATAAAATTTTAATATAATGGCCTTTTATAAGAAAAACAATTAAATTTTCATATTTTATAGGAAAATTAGATGGATTATTGTATCAAATAAGAAAAATGAATTAATTGAAAACAATTATAGTAAAAATAAAGAATTTTAACTGAAAAAACAAAAAAACAGCAAAAAAACAAAAAATAGATGATTATATGTTGTATGAAAAAAACTTATTCATTAAAAACCACAACCAAATTGGCGTTCATCTTGGATTGGCTTATCCCAATATTTACCGAACAGCAATGTCATCACTAGGATTCAACATACTATATAATCAAATCAATGAACGGGAAGACAGCTGGTGTGAAAGAATAATTTACCCAGATACAAAATCCATTGAATCAAACACCCCCTGCAAGCATTTTGACATAATAAGCTTTACATTGCAATTTGAAGAAGACTATTTTAATGTTTTAGAAATGTTGAAAACCGCAGAGATTCCACTTAAAAGGGAAAACCGGGCCGAAAATGATCCATTAATAATTGCCGGAGGCCCATGTGCAACAGCAAACCCCATGCCCCTGTCAGACTATATCGACATTTTTGTAATCGGGGAAGGAGAACAAGTCATAAACAGCCTATTAGACAAATATCTTGAAGATAAAAGTAAAGATTTGGAGAAATATCAGGATATTCCCGGACTATACATTCCTGAATTTAACAATAATGCAAAAATAGTTCTTGTAGATGATATGAATGAAGCATATCACATTAAAGAACCAATTATAAGCAAAAGTGATGATGAAAACTATCAGACCATATTTAATAATTCCATAATGTTAAACGTTTCAAGAGGATGCACAAGAGGATGCAGGTTCTGTATGGCCAGCTATCTTTATAGGCCGGTGCGAGAAGCCGATTATAAAAAGTTAATCGATGTCGCTATTGAAAATAGGAAAAACACTGGATTAAATAAAATAACCTTGATTGGAGCTGCAGTATCAGATTATAGTGAACTGGAAAATCTAATTGAAGGTCTTGAAGGTGAAGGGTTTCAAATCTCAACACCATCACTTAGAATAGAATCAATCACAAGAGAAACTTTAGAAACCCTAAAAAGAAGCGGATTGAAAACTATCACACTTGCACCTGAATCAATTGAAAAACTTCGAAAAGTAATCAATAAAGAAATTTCCGATGAAAAAATTTTTACTGTTATACAGGATGCCATCGACCTAAATTTCAAAATCAAATTGTATTTCCTGATTGGAATTCCCGGCGAAAGTATGGAAGATATCGAAAAGTTAGTCAAGTATATGAAAAAAATTGCCAACATGCACACAAGCATAAGAAATGTAAAATTCAGTGTGAATCCGGTGATTCCAAAACCCCACACACCACTACAATGGGAAACATATAATTTCAAGGATGTTAAAAATAAGACCCGATTCATCAAACGGGAAATGAAAAAATATAACATAAAGTGCGAAAGTCCTAAAAAAGGATTAGTTCAATATATACTCTCTTGTGGAAATAGTGAAGTTGGTGCAATTATTGAAAAATCTTTGACAAAAAAACCTACACTAAAAGAATGGAAAGAACTTACTCCAGATTACAATATTGATGATGAACTGCCTTGGAGCAATATTGATGTTGGCATAAGTGAAAGATTTTTGAAAATAGAAAATGGACGATTGAAAAATTTAAAACAAACCCCCTGGTGTGAAACTTCCACATGTTACAACTGCGGGTCTTGTGAAAAAAAGTAATTACTAGAAAAAATAATTTTTACTATAATAATTAATATATAATATATAGGTGAGGTAACTTTATGATAAATCCTGCAAGTAGAACAAAATCAATTGAATTATCACAAATAAGAAAAATGTTTGAAGTGACAAATCCCAATGCAATAAATCTAGGGATTGGAGAACCAGATTTTAATGTTCCGGAAAACATTAAAAATGCGATGAAAAAATCCATTGACGAAAATGAAACACACTATACTTCAAATAAAGGAATTATTGAATTAAGAGAAGAAATCGTTAAAAAATTCAAAAATGAAAATGGAATCAATACAAATCCCGAAAACATTATTGTTACAGTAGGAGCCAGTGAAGCATTATTCATGTGTTCACAGGCGTTTATTGAAAAAGGGGATGAAGTAATCCTTCCAAATCCAAGCTTTTTATCTTATGAAGCATGTGTAAATATAGCAAATGGAAAAATTGTGCCTGTAGATTGTAAAATGGAAAACGAATTCAAGCTAAAAGCGGATGACGTTGCAGAAAAAATAACAAAAGACACTAAAGCAATCATATTGAATTCACCTTCAAATCCTACTGGTGCTGTTATGGAAAAGGAAGACATCAAGGCAATCGCCGATTTATCAATGGATAAAGATTTCTTAATTATTTCTGATGAGATTTATGAAAAGATAATTTATGATAAAAAACATTACTCTCCTGCAAAATACAGTGACAACGTGATAACTTTAAACGGATTTTCAAAAACATATGCCATGACAGGACTTAGAATCGGTTATTTGACCGCAAATGAAAATTATACTGAAGAGCTACTTAAAATACACCAATATAACATAGCATGTGCAAGTACAACATCACAAAAAGGAGCACTTGAAGCATTAACTGGACCGCAAGATGAAGTGGAAAAAATGGTTAATGAATTTAAGAACAGAAGAGATCTGATTGTTTCCAGATTAAATGAAATGGGATATGAAACCGTAAATGCCGAAGGAGCATTTTACGTATTTCCAAAAATCGAAGATGAAGATTTCGTGACTAAAGCTGCAAAAGCGGGCGTAATTACTGTTCCGGGCATTGCATTTGGTTCAAATGGACAAGGACATGTTCGTATGTCCTATGCAAATTCATATGAAAATATTAAAAAAGCTATGGATATACTAGAAGAGAGTGTTGTTAATGGATGAATTGCGCCAAAAAGGCGGTAAAAAAGCAGCCAAAATAGCCATAATTGCAAACTGCATTTTAACTGTTTTAAACATACTAATTGGGACACTTTGCGGAAGTTATGCATTAGTATCCGAAGGAGCACACACATTATCTGATGTTGCAACATCAATTATCGCATATGTCGGATTTTACATTGGACAAAAGCCTGCAGATGAAGAACATCCAATTGGCCATGGACGTGCCGAAGCGATAAGCGGGCTAATAATAGTGGTATTTCTAGCTATTGTCGGATGGGAAATTTTTCAAGGTTCAATTGAGAGAATATTTACTCCTTCACTTATAACAATCCCCGAAACTCCAGTGGCCATAATGGCAGTATTTGGAATAATCGTCAACTTGCTTGTAAGCAGATACATAATACAAATTGGAAAACGGATTAAAAGCCCTGCAATTATTGCTGACGGAAAACATCAAAGGACAGATATTTTCTCATCAGTTGCCATATTGTTTGGAGTTATTGTTGCAAACATTGGCTATCCCATATTAGACCCAATTATTGCATTGATTATAAGCTTTTTAATTTTCAAAACAGCACTAGATATCGGAAAAGAGAATATAGACAACATCATGGGAAAAGTTCCTTCAAAAGAGTTCATAGAACAAATTGAAAGAGTTGCAAACAGCACCCCTCATGCTCAGAATGCACACAATATTAAAGTTGATTATCTGGGCTCTTACGCTACAGTAACATTACACATTGAAATTGATGGAAATATGACTTTAGATGAATCCCATAAGATTGTGCATGTTGTTCAAAATAACATTATTGAAGAGATACCTGAAATAAAATTCGTAATGGTACATGCATGTCCAATAGGATTATCATATAACCATGACCAAGAAATAGATAATTGAATTTAGAAACGCCGGGACCGGGATTTGAACCCGGGTGATCATATGATCATCGGATTAGCAGTCCGACGCCGTACCAGGCTGGGCCATCCCGACATGTTAAAAAACAGTATAATACATTATATGTTAAAACTTATTTATAAACTTAATTATTAATATAAATGGCGTGTTCAAAAGTGGACTAATCTCAAAAATATAAGTGATCTGAAAAAGCCAACTCCACCCCGGGATTCTACAAGCATTGAAATGTTAATAGTAAAGCTGCTCCCTTCCGGGCCTGACCCGTTCCTATACTAAAGATGACTAATTTTTACCCTCCAGTAAAAACTT
>Ga0129306_1001565_pt1 | contig 25088 bp, 15 predicted proteins | sample P827metagenome_FD_94438 | JGI IMG/M metagenome (GOLD analysis project Ga0129306, IMG submission 94438) | Capybara group fecal microbial communities from Wisconsin, USA - P827 metagenome | ecosystem: Host-associated > Mammals > Digestive system > Large intestine > Fecal | place: USA: Wisconsin... | reverse complement strand
GGTGTATGAGAGGGAGTTCCCTGCAATTACAAATGCCGACAGAAGAGCCGAAATTAGTTTTTTTACCTTCATAATGATACCTCCGTGCCGTCAGTCTGACAGTTTGTTATGATTCCGGAAGCTCTGTAAGGATCCCTGCATCGAGCTTCTGTATCAAAAGAGCGTCGCCTGCGGTTATACCGTCGCCGCGGTTATACACATCAGCATTATCAGCAGCTTCGGCAGAAAGCGGGAATTTGTCTTTGTTTGCGATGTACTGGAGTATTGCTACTGCATCGGATATAGAAATATGACCGTCGAGATTGACATCGCCGAGCAGCGCCTGCAGAACAGCTTCCGTTGTCGTCTGGGTCGTATCGCTCGCTGTTGTGATACCTTCAGCAGTCGTGGTAACTGTTGCTGTGGTAGTAGTAACAGTATCAGCAGTTGTTGTGGAAGTAACAGGCTCACGGTATTCGGTAACAGCGACTACATAGTTGACCGCAGTCGTCATGTTGACAGCTCCGAGAGTTACCTTCTGACCGCTCTTTGCGTCCTTTCGGTAGACATTGTATGTGATGTTCGGATTGCCGTCATCGTTCATTGTCATCTCTGTCTTATTCCAGTCCGAGAGCCAGCCTGCATTTGATTCGGCGCGGGTATCTACTCCGATGAATACCGTGATATCCTTAGCGGCAGTGAAAGCTGCCTCATCGGAGGTATACTTCTTGGAAGCGCACGCCGTTCTTATCCATTCAGCCCCCCTGAGTTCCTCGGGGATGGAAGTGAATCTGAACTGCCTGTCACCGAACACTTCATTGCCAACGTCAAGTCCCTGCTCGATTGCCCAATTGTACTGTGACGCTGTATCGTAGACCTTGAGCGACTTCACGAGCTTTCCGTCGGGTATCTCAAAGGGCTTTATTTCTATCTCCGAGCCGCCGAGCACTGTTACTGCAGGACGCTCAGGTAGAGAATATCCGGTTCCGAGGAAAAAGCTGACATGAGGCGGCTGATTGTAGGAGGACTGCTGACAGCAGTTCTGTGCGCGATACTGAACATCGTGCATGAGTGTGGTCAGGCGGATGTCAGTGGGAGAGGTCGTGCACCATATCCGCAGCTTATTGTTATCTGAAGTCCGCATTACAAGCTCCTCGCGCCAGTCACCGAAAAGATCGGCAGTCAAGCAGGGAACAGCCTTTGTGCTGTTGTTAGAGTCGCAGCCGTCTGCATTGAGGAGGTAGTCTATCTTACTTGTGGAAGTCATCTTGCTAATGGTAGTTCCGCTGAACAGCTCACGTTCAAGGTCGCCGTCCCAGTAAATAAGGAAGTTCATCGAAAGGCTGAGACCGGATATTTTGTTTCCGTTCTGGTCAAGGACCGTCTTTGCAGGTCTTGCGCCCCAGAATTCCGCGCCTTTATTTCCCGCAAATACGTTGTCTGCACAGCAGCGTCCGGTGTCCTTGTCACCGTCCTTGTGGAAGATGACCTTGCCGTCCTTAGCGTCAAAGAGGGTCACGCCATAAGTCGGACCGTGCTCGTGACACTGCCAGAGTTCCAGTCCTGCGCGCTCGGGAATGAAGTCGCCGAGATGCATCGCGTCGCCGTGTCCCTTGCCTGACGACCACAGGAGCTTGCCGTTATCGTCGATAACACAGTCGCCCATGCATATCTCCTGTTTACCGTCAGCATCAACGTCTCCTACCATGAGGTTGTGGTTGCCCTGACCTGCTGCTGCCTTTGAGTCGCTGTTGTTGGAGTCGAATATCCAGCGCACGGACAGCTTCTTGTCTACAACATCTATTGCAGATATTGTCATTCGCGTGTAGTAGCCGCGGTTGTATATCGCTGACGGATGAACGCCGTCGAGGTATGCGATACCACTGTTGAAGCGGTCGACACGGTTGCCGTAGTTGTCTCCCCACGAGCCGACATTTCCGCGTGGTACAGGGAAGTTTATCGTATCAAGAGCAGTGCCTGTCTGACCGTCGAACAGCGTCATATATTCATTGCCCGAGAGGATATAGCCGCCTCCGTTGCGGTAGTCCTTTGAGCCGTCGCCAATGACCTTGCCCTTGCCGTCCTTTGTACCGTCGGCTGTCTTGGTAATGAGTTCAGCCTTTCCATCGCAGTCGAAATCTGCTACGCACATCTGCGTGTAGTGCTGACCTGCACGGATATTTTTTCCCATATCCACGCGCCATAGCCGACGTCCGTCGAGTGTTATACAGTCGATGTAGACGTTATCTGTCACGCCCGACTGCGAGTTATCGAGTGCCTTGCCCTCCCACTTGAGGAATATCTCGTACTGACCGTCGCCGTCAACATCTCCCGCACAGCAATCGTTTGGAGTATACTGCGAGCCTGGCTTACTGAGCGGAATATCGAAATAATTCGTACCGGACCTGAATTTACATTCCTCCGATGCTGCCACCTCACCGTTCACAACGGTGTCAACACGGTACTTTGAATTTGCATTTCCGCCATTGTCCTGATAGCACGTCGCACCTGTACCTGCCTTGCTCGTGTATACAAGACTTCCGTCACGGTACAGGCGAAACTCCGCGTTGTCTGCGTCATCGGCATTCCAGCGCCAGCTGACGAACATACCGCTGCCTGACTTGACCGCATAGATGCCGCGGTCAAGATGCTCTACGATGTTCTTGCCTGTGCCGTACTTCGCAGCTGCCGGCGATACTCTGAGTCCTGCAGGAACAATGCTTGCAGCTATCAAAGCAGAAGCCGCGAATGAACTGATTTTCCTGATTTGCATATACATTCTCCTCTCTGAAAATGTGTTTCCCTATGCTCTTATTTTAAAACAAACCATGAACAAACTCAATGATAAAACGGACCTAAAAACACACCTTTTGTCTCATAAAAAAGCTGAAAAAAAAGGAAGCGTACCAGTATTTCCGATACGCTTTCTTTTTCTGATTTGTCCCTTACAAATGCTTTCGGATAAAAGGAATCTATCTTGGCTGATATCCGATGTTCAGCCATTTATTACTTCGGTATCCGGGCAGTTGTGCAGATACCCGGATACTCTGTAACCACTTGATATTTGGCTGCACTTACTTCTTATACCACGGCAGCTCGTCAAGAGTTATAACATACTCGCTGTTGTAGGTCTTGCTCATGACGTTTTTTTCGGTGTAGGCTTCGTTGTATCTGCCGTTTCTGACTACGAAGTCTCCGCACCATGTTCCAAACCACGACCAGCGCGAATTTGCCGCAACTATGTTGTCGATATCGAAAACAGTACCGTTCTCGGTCAGGGCAATGAGCTTATTTGTATCCGGATATTCGAGCAGCTCCGAGAACTTCGCGTTCTGAGCGCCGTAGCTGTGTTCGCCTGCGTAGATATCCTCGCCGATGACGTCAACGTACTCGTCGCCGGGATACCAGTTTGGATCCTGTCCGTTCCACACCCAGATGAGGTTGGAGCAGCCATACTTGTTGGTGAGTTCGTCATAGAGATAATACCAGAGCTTCTTGTATGCGTCAGAGCCCTTGGCTCCCCACCAGAACCAGCCGCCTGATGCCTCGTGCAGAGGTCTCCACAGCACGGGGATTCCTGCGTCGCGCATACGGTTGAGCTGCTTTGCTATCTCGGCGATGTCAGCATCGATGAGAGCCTTGCCCTCAGGGTCGCGTCCGTCCATAACAGCGGCAATATCGAAATTGGTATTCGAGGTGTTGAAGCCGCCCCACCAGCGCGGAGTACCCTGCTCGGTGTCGCCCGGCTTCATGTACTTATCAGGTGCGTTCCAGTGCCAGCAGAATGTTGCGATACCGCCGTGCTTGTGGAAGTCGATAGCTGTTTCGACCGCATTTGACCTTGCTCCCTTAGCCTGACGCGAAGGGCAGTAGTCCATCATGTCAAGTCCAACGATAGCAGGATACTTTCCTGTTGCCTCGTATATAGCCTTGAATTCTTCTCCGTTCAGACCGTCATTGCAGACCTGACCTGCAAGGGTGTACTTGCCGTATGAATCGCAGAGGTAGCTGAAAAGCTCCTTCGCGTTATCGTCAGCCTTGGGATTTATGAGCTTTTTATCTACCTTGTAGACGTTCGCAGAGATAGCCTCGTCCTCGGTGACAGTCAGCTTATCCATAGTTATCCACCCCCATGACTTCTTCACAGAGACCGTATGTTTACCTGCCTTGAGCATTACGCGGCGAAGTGCTGTATCTGTGAACTTGTCTCCGACGCTGTCGAATCCGCCGACGTTCTCGTTATCTACAAGTATCTCATTGTATTTGTTTCCGCCAAGTCCCTTTGATGTGAATGTCAGGCAGTAGCTTCCTGCTGTAGGTACTTCTATGGTAAATGTGAGGTTATCGCTGTTGTCGGCAAAGTTTCCAACCGCCTTGCCGCCCGAAGCTCCCTGATCCGCGATTATAGTGTTTGCGCCTGAGAGCTTTGCGTTCTCGGCTTCGTATACAGCCTTGAACTCGGTGTGCGGAGTATCCGGAGTCTGAGGCTCGTCCTTGGAGATGATAAGCTTTCTCATTGCGACGAGGTCAAAGGTATCTATCCTTCCGTCCTCGCAGAGGTCGCCGGCCTGCCAGTTTCTAAGCTCTGCATTCTTGTTGCCGAGCAGATACTTCTGCAAAGTTACGAGGTCTGCCGCGGAGAACTCTCCGTCGCCGTTAATGTCGCCTTTCACGGTCTCGGGCGTCTGAGGCTGAGTGCCTATTTTCTTGTACACATTCTCGTACATAGTTTCCGCCCAGAGTTTCTTCATCGCCTCGTAGCCCTCGGAATTTGGGTGAACGCCGTCTGCACTGAGTCCCCAGGAATTCTTTTTGAAGAAATCATCGAAGTCGGGACCGTGGACGAGTTTGTCTCCGTACTCATCATAGAGCTTGTCCACCATTGCGTTATAGTAGCCGACGTTGTTACCAACGTCATTGTTCGTCGAGGACGGTATCTTCGGCAGTACGGGAACTTTGTCCGCCTTGAGTATCGTGTCTATCATATACTTTGTGTTGCTGTAATAGCTCTGCACATTGTTGGGATTGCCCCAGCAGTCGTTTGTACCATAGGCTATGCTCACAAAATGAACAGGACTGCCGCTGAGCCACTGGTCGATGTGCTCTTTGCCGTCTTTACTGGTAATTCCGCCTATACCGCCATTTTCCTGTACAGGGAAGAATCGGCTGTCTATCTGATTTACATAGCTTGCATAGCTCGTGCCGTAGGCGTTTACCATGCCGCCTGCAGTTATGGAATCACCGAAGAATATCCAGCTGTCGAACACGCCCTGCGAGGCGTCGTGAATGTCAAGATTGAGCGTTATCTTGTCGCCGTAAGACTTGGTGACGTTCATGCGTATCCAGTTGTAGCCGTCCATATCAACGACGTGCTGACGTGAACTCAAACCGTTTCCCTTGACAGTCTCGACAACTTCCCAGCCCGATGAGGGATAGCTTCCGCCCTGAGCTTTGTTGACTTCTATCGTATAGTCGATCGGCTCAGCATTTCTGCTCGCGTATGCACCGAGATTGTCATAGCTGCTGAGATTATACCATGCCGCGAGCACCTTTTTGCGCTGTGACTGCGGTACCCCCGACAAGTCATATGCAAGGTAGTCTCCCGCGGATGCGTTCCAGGACGTGAAGTAGTGCTCATCATTACCCGAAGATGCACTGTCAGACTTTCCTGAGTATGCGGGAACTCCCCTGCTAATCACGGGATTGGCTCCCCCGAAGAATGAATCTGCGGCATAAGCCTCGTTATACGAGCTTCCCTGTCTGAACATACCGGGGCTTACTGTCGCAAAACTGCTGAAAGTTATCGCTGCCGCGAGAACTGATGAAATTAATTTTTTCATATATCCCGACCTCCTGTAAAAAAATCGTTCTGTTCTGATTATACCCCACCGTGACATGAATTAAAATGACATTTCGTGTATAATTTCTGACATTTTGAATTCTGATATCACATTTTCGCTAAGCGTTTTTCGCGCCTGAACTGTGCTGCCGTCCAGCCACTCTTCTCCTTGAACTGCCGCATGAAGTGGTTCTCGTTGTTATAGCCGCACTGCTCCGCTATCTCGGCGATCCGCATATCCGTGTGTTCAAGCAGCTGCATTGCGCGCTTTATCCTCGAATTTATCACATCGTCCTTGATGCTGGTGGAGAAAAGCAGCTTGTACAGCCTTTGCAGGTGACTTTTGCTTATCCCTATGTCATGGGAGATGTTCTCGATCTCCCAGTCTCTCTGCGGCTGTGAGACAATGTTCCGCCTGAGACGGTAGATAAGTTCTCTGTAATCAATGTAATTGCTCTCTGCAGCTTTTTTTCTGTCTGTAAGGGACTGCACAGTCTCATCGACCATCCGCTCTATCTCCGAGCTTTCCGAAGAACCAAAAACTGCGGTGCAGGTGACGAACTCCGGCAGTTTTACATCTCCGAATCTGTCAAGCAGCGCTGATTCAACTGCCGCTATAAGATTTTCGGAGGTGTTGGCTATCCCTTCCGCGTCCTCAGACGGAATCATCACGGCATAGGTGTTCTCGCCTATTCTCGCACACAGCCGGTTTACACAAAGCTCAGTGAGGATACCGTCCATAGCAGATCTCGGGTCTACCGCGCCGATTTTTTCGGGGTAGTATGTGATAAGAAGCAGGTAGCTTTTTCTGCCCTCGTTGTTGTACTGATTAAGCATTTCGGGAATGTGAAGAATAAATCCCCGCCTGTTGAATATGCCGGTGACCGGATCGGTCTCAGAAAGCTTCTCGAGTTGCTTGCTGAAGTACCGCTCAAACAGCCTCTTTTGCAGGCTCTTGACTCCGTTTGCCACGGAATCGCACCAGCTCACGAAGTATTCGTCTGCGGCAAGGAAAGCAAGGTCAGTGTAAGCTGTAGCTGTGTATCCAAATATCTGACCACTGCAATGCAGTGAGGTCAGCATCACAAGATGAGGCTCATGTTCCTCGTTGAGTGCCGGGAGGATATCTGATGTGCGGAAACTGTAGAACGCGCGTTCATTAGCGCCGTCTCTCTTTGAGAGCAGGAGATACATTTCATCCGAGCAACCGTACTGACGATAATCGTCAGGATTTGTCATATCGCCCTGCCAGTCGCTGCAGAGACAAATATCGAGCCATTTCACATCCTTGAAGATATGACCGACCTCATCGATGTGTTTCGAGAGTTCCTCTGCCGTCAGGGCTTCTGACATACGGTGGATAAAATCGGTTGCGATGAAAGTTCGCTTCTCACGGTTCATCATTATCATTTCGATGAGATGCGGCTCCAGCGTCGATTCCTTGCAGCAGCCGCAGCTTCTTCCGAAGTGTATGCTCTGTCCGAAAAGTTCCTGCTTGGGCATGATGCCTGCCGTCATTGCGTAAAGACGGCATACTGCATCTGCGCCGAACTGTTTGTCACGTCCCGCTATCGTTGTCACGGAAGGCTGGCATATCAGGCTGTCCCAGCCGCCGTCAAATCCCGTGACCTTCACGTCCTCGGGCACTCTTATCCCGTTTTGTTTCAGGCTATCTATCAGTGCGGCAGCCATTACGTCATTGCAGCAGACTACAGCATCCGGACAGTCGACAGTTCCGTCAGCGATGTCACGACCGAGCTGCGCGGGAATATCCTTCCAGAACCAGCCATAGCGGATATCACTGTCAGCGACGATTATACCACAGTCTTTGCAGGCGTCCACAAATCCGCGGACGCGCTCCTCGGAAGACTTATGGTTCGGCACCCCTGCAAGACAATACAGCTTTTTACAGCCGTGCTCGTCAGTCATGTGCCGAGTTATACGATACATACTACCGTACTCGTCAGCGTTCATGTTGTTTGCAATCTCAGAACTGCTACCAAGCACGAGGTACGGAGTGTCAGTCTGCATGAGATAACCGTTTATCTTGTCGATGACATCCTGCGTGTGAAAGCGTTCTTCGGCGAAGATAATACCGTCAAGCCTGTGCACACATATGAGCGTGTATATATTCTCAAGGCCCGAAATATACGAATCATAGCGATATTCACGCAGACAGTTGTATAGGCCTGTATAAACTATGATGTCATAACCGAGCGCCTTTGCCTGAGCATAGACTCCCTCGACGAAATCACGGTCGAGAGGACTGTTTATTTCGGGTATAACAAGCCCGAATCTGCCTTTAGCTGTCATATTCCGCACCTCCTTCTGGGAAAACGTCTTTCTCTTACTATTATTCTATCGCAGACTGTTGAAAAAGTAAATGCGTATTTGTGCTACGATAATAGCACAAATGAAATATTTTCGTTGACTTTTCTACCATAATTATGATAAAATCAATATAGAGGTGATGAAAATGAAATGTCTGTGCGTAGGATATCATCATATACATGACGGCCGATTCGAAGTAGACCGTCCGGACGGTTCAGGCGACTGGCTGCTGCTCATAGTGAAAACTCCTGCTGTTTTCTGTATTGACGGCGAGGAGATACACACAAAAGCAGGCTCATATATCATTTTTCCGCTCCATGCGCCGCTGAAATACTCCGCTGACGGCGACATATACATCGACGACTGGCTCCACTTTTTCCCGGACGAGGAGGACATGAGGCTCTTCAAGGAGCTTGATATACCTCTGAACAAACCTGTCCATATCGGAGATGTGAACGCTGCTTCCGCTATCATGCGGAATATATGCTTCGAATTCTACTCCGCACATCAAAAACGCAATGAGATAATCTCGTTGTATCTGCGCATGATGCTATACAAATTCAACGACCAGATGATATTCCATTACAGTGATTCATTTCTTACGGAGACCAAGTATATGCACAGCCTTTTGTGGATACGTGAATCCATATTTCGCTGGCCTGAACAGGAATGGAACGCCGACTTCTTCGCTGACGAGCTTGGTATCAGCCGTTCTCGCTTCCAGCACCTTTACATCACGGCATTCGGCTCGACCATGATGCAGGACATCATCGACAGCCGCATTCAGCGCAGCTGCGAACTCCTGACCATGACAGACTCCAGGATAGAGGACATAGCCGAGACCTGCGGATATGGCAGCGTGTCACACTTTGTGAAGCTTTTCCGTGAAAAAACCGGTCTTACGCCTGCCGTATTCAGAAAGAATAAAACCAAACATAATAAAACCTGATTAGTCAGATATCCTGCAATCAGAATCAGTGCGTTGACTTCAAATTTGCCGTTTTGCAGATGTTCGATTACCATATTTGTTTTCATCTTGCTGTGAAACTGCTCACTGGCAGCACGATTATGGTAAACTATCATTTTATCCCTGTCGGAAACTACCTGATTTTTTATCACGTTGATGAGAGCAAGAAAAATGTTTGCATCGACCGCTTACTATATTCGGCACGTAATATCGAAGCCGTATTATGATTTAGATTGTCAAAGAATATGAAAATAAGCTCCCCAATCAGTTGGGGAGCTTTCACGTTATCCAACGAGCTTTTTTCTCATCAGACACAAATCAAAAACATCGAGCCTGTCGTCTGCGCACAGGTCACCTGCCTGCCAGTCAGCGAGCTCTGCGTCAGGAGCAGCGAGCAGCCACCTCCGCCGCCGAGCGCGGCGAATACCTCGACATCGTGGCTGTGCGCTTCGGAGACAATGCTTTTCAGCTTATCATCGGGTATGTAGCAGAACAGCCTGCCGTTTTTGTCGGGATTGCAGAATGCGATATTTATATGCGTGAGCTGTCCGAGATCGAACTCGCTGAACGGCTGATAGTTCCAATCGGGAAGGTACCCGACTATCCTGTGCGGAGCTTCGCTCTCAGCTGCTGATGAATATGAAGGTAATGTGCTCAGATCTCTTTCTTTTTGTATTCAGTGGGAGACAGTCCTGTCTTTTCCTTGAATTGCCGCATAAAATGTGTTGCGTTCTGATATCCGCAAGAGGCGGCAACTTCGTTGACGCGCAGGTCAGTTGTTGTCAGGAGCTGTTTTGCCATCCTGATACGCGCTTCAAGCAGGTCGTCGATATAGCTGATGCCAAAATGTTCCTTATAGAGCTTCTGTACATAGCTTTTGCTTATATTCAGCCGCTTTGCCAGCTCTGCCAGGCTCCAGTCGAGTTCGGGAGCTTTGTGTATTTCGCGGCGGAGCATTTTAAGCTGACTGATACCGATAAAGCCTTTGCCCTTTGGCTTGCTGTCGTTAAGTTTATCCCACAGTGCAGAGATGCACGTTTCGGGCGGAGCAGTCACATATCCGCATACATAGTAGGGTTCAGGCAGAAATCCTACAGCCGAGCCCTCCTGCATTTTCCTTATCAGCACCTCAAGCTGTATCATAAGCTCTTCGGTATATTGTTCGGGAGCGGTTCCCTCTGCAAGCGGAAAAACGACAGCGAATGTGCGCTTGTCGAGGCGTGCAGCCTGCATTTTTCGTCCTGATATCAGGCGTATAGCGTTGGCAAGCAGCAGCTCCGACTGCATTACTGTGTCGGAAAGCTGTCCCTTTTGCTGAGAAGTCGGTGTGGCTGCGAGCTTTGCTGTCGTTACGAGCATAATACCGTTTTTCTCCGGCACCTGCTTCTCAAGAAACAGCAACAGCCCTTTCTTGCTCAGCATGTCGGTCATTTTATCGTAGAGTGAAGCTTCTTCGATTTTCTTTTGCAGATATTCCGCATAGAGCTTGTGGCGCAGTATACGCAGACCGTTAGCAACTGAGCTCATCATGTCGAACAGCATTACCGAGACCGTAAAGTCTGCAGCATTTTCATAAGCCAATCCGCAGTAACCGAAAACCTGTGACGAAGCATGGAGCGGCAATACGAACAGCAGCATCGGCTCATGAGGGTCGGCGAGTACAGGTACTATATCTTTTGCATGGAACAAGCCGACGTTCCTGCCGTCCTTCCATGCATCTTTAGCTATGGGGCACAGCATCTGCTTGGGGAACGGCTTTGTCTTGCATATTTCGGGCTGTTCGGGACTGCTGTCCCAGTCGGGAAGGATGCACCAGTACATGGACTTATAGCCTTTCAGACTATGCGCAGTCTCGTCGATAGTTGCTGTCAGGTCTGACAGGTCCTGAACACTGCAGGTCTTTGTTATGTAATCCGAGTGAATACGCATATCAAGCAGCTCGCTTGCCTCAGCTTCATTACTGATATTTTTTTCCACAAGCAGCGCTGCCTCTTTATAGCTTTGGAAACGCTCCACACAGCCGCAGCTTGAACCGAAAATAATATGAAGTCCACTGCCTTCATTATGAATCGGTGAAATACCCAGCATCGACAGGAGCTTTTCTGTACCTCTGATGCCAAGCTCTTTTGTCCCACCGCAGACAGTGGTTATCGCAGGGAAGTGGGATAAAGCTGAAAGATGTCCGTCGTACCCCGTGATAATAATGTCCTCTGGAACTGAAATTCCTCCGTTTCGGAGGGTATCGCACAGCGAGACCGCCATTATGTCACTTGCGCATATCACTGCGTCGGGAAGCTCTTTTCTGCGTTGTATCAGCTCTTCTCCGAGCTCAGCTGCACGTGCCTTCCAGAAGTCGCCGTATACTATCTCATACGTGCAGCCATGCTTGTCAGCGGAGCGCAGAAAGCCCTGCATACGCTGTTCCGAATCGTGATTGTCCTTGTGTCCGGCGAGAAAGATGAGCCTGCGGCAGTCATGCTTCGTGATGATATGCTCTGTCAGTTCGTATACAGCCTTATCCTGCGGTATCGAAACTGTTTCAAAGCCGAGCTCCGAGCCGCCGAGGTCAACGCACGGGAGCGCAGCTCTACGTATCTTTTCCGATATTGTACGGCGGACGTTTTCTTTAACGAAATACTGCGAGGCAAGCAGCACACCGTCCAGATCTGCCCGTTCTAAAAGGCAGTATACGCTTTCCTCTCCGTTCATTATCTCAGTCTGAATGTGAAAATCCAAAGCGTTCGTCATAGTAGTCAGGACTATAACGTCGCAATCCGCAGCAGAGGCAGTTTTGAAAACACCGTCAAGCAGCTCCGTCTGAAGATTGTCGGTTATCGCAGGAATGATCACTCCTATTCTTTTCATATCATCACCACCTTATCAAAAGTATAATCCATATCTTGCGAGTTGTCAAGAAAAATTCCGTATTATGTAAGTAATAATACGCAAGACTTTATTGAATCCATACCGACACTGTGCTATTATCTAAGAAAAAGCTTCCCGAGGCATTAAGGAGGAAATGTATGACGAAAAGACTTATTTCAGCCGCACTTTCAGCTGCAGTCTGCCTGTCAGCTTTCGCTTTGCCGCAGTTGGTTACAAGCACGGAGCAGCTCAGCGCATCGGCGGTCAGCATTACTGATATGCCCTCTGATTTTCAGTACGCTGCGGACTGGATATGGACGAACCGTATCGAACGTGAAAAGTCAACGGAGCGCCGCAATACTATCTTCGACCAGATAGATGCAGGTAAGGGTACTATCAATTATGTTGTGAAGTGGCAGTCCTACCGTACAGTGAGCTACGAACAGAGACAGCAGTTCGAGAAGCTGCTCTCAGACAGCATCAATGCGTGGAACGACTGGCTCGCTGGCTATGACGGCTGGAAATACGACCACATCAACGTAAAAGTGGTCGGCTGGGCAGTCATTGACAAAAGCTGTCTGCTCGACCTGCACGATGATGAGACAGTCTATACCGATACAAATTATTATGACGCGCAGTATGACACATCAAACGGTAGGGACACCATTCCCGATAAAGAACCGTATGCACCGCTTGAACTCTCACGATTTGATCACTTCACAGACTCAAACTACGAATATCCCGGCGGACTTGACAAGCGCTTTGATATGTATATGTGGGCAACTCAGGGCTTTCCCGATGTCGGCGGATGCGGCGGAGACTGGGGACAGCGTCTCTCGGATACGGCATATCTCGGTATGATACAAAGCGGCAGTCACCATGTCCTTGAGCATGAGATAGGTCATGGCTTCGGTATGACTGACTTCTACGGCGGTGAAGGCGAAATTGACGGTTTCCCTCCCGGAGGCTTTCCAGGCGGTGAGAACTCTATTATGATGGCGGGCTCGTCAGCGAAGATAACTGCGTTTGACGGCTGGATGCTAAGGTATATGTGGTCAAAGATAAAGAACGATGAGGGTAGATTCGATCTCTCGGCCCCAGACGTTTCCACAAGGATAAAGGGCGATGTGAACGCAGACGGCTCATTCAGTATTGCAGATGTTGTGCTGCTCCAGAACTGGCTTCTCGCAAGACGTGACACTCTGCTTACGGACTGGAAAGCAGGTGACCTCTGTGAAGATGACAGGCTCGATATTTTTGATTTTGTACTGATGAAAAGGCTTCTGCTTGCTGATGAACAGCCTGTACAGGAAGAAATACCAGTGCAGGAAGAACAGCAAAGCAACTTCATTACGGCAAATATGGTAAAACACGGTGCTTCGCTGCCCACACAGGGCAATGCCAAAATGGTCGTATTCTATGTGGACTTTCCCGATTGCAGATATGACTACGCTCCGACCACAGATGAGCTGAACAGTATTTCTTTCGGTGCGGCAGATGAAACAGATCCATGCTATCCGTTCGAGAGCTTCTCTGCATTCTACGGCAGAGCCTCCAAAGGTGCCATGAAGCTTGACGGTCAGGTCTTCCGCTATACGACTAAAGAAAACCAGTCTGTATATGACGACAATAAGGTCAAGATAGCTGAGGAATGCTACGAGGCTTTCAAGGATAAAGTCGACTTTTCTCAGTTTGACGGCAATGGCGACGGCAGGATAGACGCTACGCTTTTCACAGTTCCCGAGAAGGCGGGCACTGACCACTGGTGGCCGTGTGCCGGAGCATTCGGCGACCCGAATTACCGTGTAGACGGCGTTGGTATCGGTCACATAATCACCGGCAATGCCCAGATAGGTTCAACTGCCGATCATATCAATTACACAAGCTCCTATTGCCACGAACTGGGACACTGCACCGGTCTGCCCGACTATTACCTTTTTACGAATCCGAATGACAGCGAGGGTATGCACGGCACGGCTGGTATCGAGCTTATGGACACTGATGCAGGCTCGGACTTCGGCGCATTCTCAAAGCTTATGGAAGGCTGGTATACAAACGAGCAGGTACAAATATATGATGCTTCAAATGGTGCTCAGACATTTATGCTCAGCAACGCCCAGACCAACAGCGGTAACTGTATCATTATCCCGAACGGAAAACTTGCCGATGATTATTTCTCGGAGTATTTCATTATCGAGTACGCAACTAAAGATGGAAACAACAGTGCTGTCGGCACAAAAACAGCCTGGTGGGCAAAGAGCGGCGAAGGCGTTCGTATCTATCATATTGACGCGACTACAGAGTATGGCTGGAATACATATTTCCGTTATGCAAGCGGCAGCGAGTTCACAAATCAGGACAAAGGCAGACGCCTTATCCGTGTGCTTGATGATGTGGAAAAGGATAACTTATACCATACAGGCGATGTGATAAACGGAAGTGTATCAGGATTCCACTGGTATGATGCAAATGGCGGTCAGACTGTTGAGACAGGTCTTACAATAACGATCGGAGAATTGAAAGATGGTAAGTATGCTGTTACAGTCGAATGAGATATTTCTTGTAAGTTATGGCACAAAAATGCAATTATTTGAGATGAAACATCATTGTTTTGTTGTTCCCGAGATTCTATAATAATATCAAGTCATCTACCTCTCCTAATCTGTTCATTTTTATCAGGAGCTCCGCGGTACAAACGCCGCGGAGCTTTTGGTATATTGCTAAGGGGCACTGACGTAAAAAGCGCATTCCATTTTGTTTGGAATGCGCTTCTTTCGTTGTATGATAACAGCTTCACTGCTTGTCCTTCCTGAATTTTGCAGGTGAGACGCAGGCATATTTCGCGAATACGCGCGAAAAGTGAGCGTAGTCGGAGAATCCGCAATATTCGGAGATCTCGCTTATGGTATTAGGAAAGCAGATCCATTTTGTCCTCATTTGACTTTACAGATTTGCACGTTTATACAGTGTGACATCTGAGAAAGTGATACTGCCAGTCTGCTCTCCAATCATAAATACGATTTCTGCATCTTCCGTCGGTTCGTTCAGATCAAAAGATTCCAGAGTTGTTTCAGAATCTGTCGTGCCGCTTGCATAGACCGTTTTCGGATCTTTCATACTGCGGACTTCATACGGCATTTCGCCTTTCAGTCCCTCTGCCTTGAAACTCAGTTCATATTTGCCGGTCGGGAGAACCAAATTCGGTACATATACTGTAATTGATTCCGGTGAATTGCCTGCCGCCGAGATATTGACGTTCATGGAGCGGTTCCACTCAGCATAGTAAGGCCAGGCGTTTGCTCCGCTCTCAGTATCAATTTCAGATTCCAGTTTACTTTCCGTTGTAAGGTCAATACCGATCTTATCCGATGGTCTGCCGAGGACGGTCGAGATCTTGTCAGCCAGCAGGTAAGCATTTTTCTCATGTGTCGTTGGTGAGGGATGCCAGTCTGCACCGAGATCGTTCATATCCTGTACCGGCGATTCATAACAGGTGATCTTCGGATCGCCAACTTCATTGACTGCCGCTTCGATATAGGGATACAGTTCTGTGGCTCCCATGATACCAAGTGTGCATATTATATTCGCATCAGGGTTGCATTTTCTTACCTGTTTGAGGAAATCTTCGTAAAGCTCCTGATATTCGGCACCTCGCGTTTCCAGCTCCTTTGATGCATAGGAATCATCGTTTGTGCCGAGATTCAGCACGATCACATCTGCCGGATTTTTTGAGAAATCCCATTGAGTCTGATAATCCTTAGGTTTGCCGACCATCTCATAATATGGCGGGACGAGCGAATCGGTATTCTTTGTGCCGTCACTTGTATAGCCGGAAACGATTCCGTGACCGCTGTAACATACTGCGCTGTAATCCGCATCAAGAAGCTGAGCTGTAAGATAGGCATATGACAGCGTGAAATTCTCAGTCGCTGTCGAGAAGCTTTCATACTGTGATTCTGCTTCAACACCGTATGCACAGGTGATCGAATCTCCTATGAACTCGATCATCAGTTCCTTTTTGGGTGTAGGTTTAACAGGAGTCGATGAAGACGATGTGACTGTGAGTTCCTTTACACCAATACAGCCATTATTTGCTTCTGATAGATGAATGATTTTGACTGTTGCGGTTCGTGATGCTGTTCCGCTGAATAGCTCGATCGTCTGCTCCTTTTCTCCCATAACAACATCTTTGACGAGCTTCCCGTCCACATAAACACCGAATCGTGGACGGTATTTTTCATCGGAATTGACACCACTGTCGCCACATATCGTCATACTCGCTTCCGTTCCGGTAACGGTAAACTCAGCTGCAGAGCCACTGTGAACCAACCATGTTACACCGTTTGTTTTTAGCGTTCTTCCGATAAGCTTTGCATTGTTTTCCGACACGGGAACTGTCAGCGTTTTTAAATCTCCCGTGTTTTCTGCCAATAACGCTCTTCTCATCAGACAAAGGTCAAAAACATCTAATCTATCATCATTACAGAAGTCAGCTGCTTTCCAATCAGCGAGATGCGTATCTGGAACAGCAAGCAGCCATTTTTGGAACAGCACAACATCTGCTATATTAAAACTTCCGTCGGCATTCACATCACCATTGATTTCAGCAGCTGAGATGAGGGACTCAGCTGGTGTTTCGGCAAAAACTGATTGTTGATTTGGACTCTGTGTTCCGAACGTCAGCGATAATGAAATGAGACCTGTAAGGATACAGGCTGCACTCTTGGATTTGTGGTTTTTCATAATAACCCTCCTAAATTATTATTAAAGGCCGACTTATGTCAGCCTTTACTGAGTTGTCTCACTTAAAGAACAAACTCTATATGTAAGACTTTGGTGCAGCGGAGTAAAATCATTGTTGTATGAACAGCAGTTGTTTCATCAGTATTACGGAAAACAATGTAAAGTCAGACACACTTTTCCCTTTCTTTATTATATCGTATCTGACATCTTTATTCAATGACGTTTTCAATCGGAATTATGACTTTTTGCATAACGATCTTCGTTATGACCTGCTGCCTTTTTTACATCATCCTACCGTCCTCGACGAACAATGACGTCGGCAATAACGTCGGATATTACAACGCAATGGTGGACAAGCTCTATGACGAATACGGCGATAGGCTTGTTCACGGTCCCGATTTTGATGACTTCTTCAAGAAGAACACTTGGGGGCTCAGCGCAGACGGCGTTCACCCGAACTCCGAGGGCTACGAGGCGATGAAGAAGCTCTGGGCGGAGACGATGTACGAGAATGTATACACTAAGATAGGCTCTCAGCCGCAGTTACCCGAGCTCGTCAAGGGCGACGTCAACGGTGACGGAGAGTTCTCTGCGGCGGACCTTGTCACCTTGCAGAAGTTCGTGCTCGGCTACAAGAATGCAGAGCTCAGAAACTGGCAGGCGGGCGACCTCTGCGAGGACGGCAGGATAGATGCCTTCGATATCGTAGCAATGAGAAAGTTTATCGTCTCCAGGAAAGAGCTGCAGTCTCCCGACACTCCGCACGAAACTCTCGATGAGCTGCCGTGATATAGGAAGTAAGCGCAGTAAAACAGCAATTGATTACAAAGTATCCGAACATCTGCACAATAGCTCGGTTACCTAAGTAATAAACGGCTGAACATCGGATAGCAGCCGAAACAGATTCCTTTTATCCGAAAGTATTTGTAAGGGACAAATCAGAGAAAGGAAGCGTATCAGCAATGCTGGTACGCTTCCTTTTTTGTATTTTCACAAAACTGCTTCACGAAAATATGAAACGATGTTAAATGCAGATACGGTAAGGGGATTTACTACCGATAGTTGATCGACGTATATAAGCGCATTGAATATAACATGGATATCAGAATAACAAAGGATTCGCTTAGTCGGATAAGTACGCAAAATGTAATAAAAAATCTCCATTAGTGCATTGAATTGATTTCAGTGCAATGCTAAAATAGTGAATAAGTATATAAATCACAATCCATACAGAAGGGGTAATCTTATGATGAAGAAAAGACTAATCCGTATGACTGCGTATCTTATGGCATTGAACTGCATTTCCGGAGCGATGCCGACAATAGACGCAACAGCAGAGGAGACTGCCGCAACGACAGTCATCTATTCCTCAGATTTCGAGGACGGTGACGTTTCCGCATGGACAAACCGAGGCGACCGAGACACCACTATATTGACCGCCAGCGAGGAGAATGCCGTATCCGGAACGCACTGCCTGTGTGCTTCCGAGCGTTCCAAATCGTGGAACGGACCTGCATTCCGCCTCGATGACAAGTGTGAGCCGGGAGTTGCCTATCTTGTAAGCTGCTCCGCAATGGGACAATGGTACACCAGCGTGACTGTCAGCTTTCAGTACACCGATGCCGCCGGTGAGCAGCATTATGAAAATCTTGCAAATCTCAATGGAAACGGCTGGCAGTCAGTTTCTGACTTGAAAGTCAGCTATACCGAGGAATGGACGGACGTATTTGTCTATTTTGAGGGCGGCTCAGATAATATCTATATTGACGATTTTACGCTGAAAACGGCTCCTGTTTATCATCCGCAGAGCGATATTCCTTCGCTGAAAGATGTGTATGCAGATTCTTTCAAAATCGGAACAGCCTGCACCAGCAAAGAGCTTGCTCCGGCATCCACTAAGGAGCTGATCTTAAAGCATTTCAACTCCATCACCCCCGGCAATGAGATGAAGCCTGATGCCCTCCTCGACCAGAAGGCGTGTCTTGCCCTTGCAGAAGCAGGAGATGATGAAAATCCGCAGGTGAGCCTTGCCAGCGCCAGTTCTATCCTGAATTTCGCACGGGACAACAATATACCTGTGCGCGGACACGTTCTTATCTGGCATCAGCAGACCCCGACATGGTTCTTCAAGGAGAACTATGATGCAGAGGGCGAATGGGTATCCAAGGAGAAAATGCTCGTGCGTATGGAGAATTATATCAAGAACGTCTTTGCTGCTGTGGAGAAAGAATATCCTGATGTGGAATTCTACGCATGGGACGTTGTGAACGAGTGCCTGCTCGATGACGGCTCTGCACGTCAGCCGGGTTCGCAGGAAGAGGGCAGCTCCAAATCTCCGTGGGTGAAGGTATTCGGCGATAATTCTTTTATTAAGCCTGCATTTGAATTTGCAAAGAAATATGCACCGGAGGGCTGCAAGCTCTATTATAACGATTATAATGAGTATATGCCCGGCAAGCGTGAAGCGATCGTGGCACTGACCGAGGAGATCAATGCAGATGGTCACTTTATCGACGGCATCGGAATGCAATCGCATCTGGGAACGGACGTATTCCCGACCGCCAATGTCTATGAAAAGGCGCTCAGTATGTTTGCCGCAACAGGGCTGGATATTCAGATCACAGAGCTTGACCAGATGATCAGCAGCGCGGACAAGTTTGAGGAACAGGCGAAGTATTACTCCGATATTATGGACGTAATAATGAAGTATCAGGACAGCGTTTCTGCTGTTGTGTTCTGGGGAACAACGGACGACATGAGTTGGCGTGCAAGCAAATATCCGCTGCTGTTCAATGAAGATTATACAGCTAAACCCTGCTTCTATTCGATCGTTGACGGCTTTGAAGGCACTACAGAACCAGTAACCTCAGTGCAGGGCGATGTCAATGCAGACGGTGAGTTTAATATTTCTGATGTTGTTCTGTTCCAGAAGTGGCTCTTAGCGGTTCCCAATACCAAGCTGAATAACTGGAAAGCTGCTGATCTTTGTAGTGATAACAGGCTTGATGTATTTGACCTTGTTCTTATGAAGCGAGAGCTGATCGATTCCAACAAGATTATCGAACAGTCTGCTGAAAATGGTACACTTATTTCTCCTAAAGCTTGAGAAGTCACTATCTTGAAAACAATCGATGAGCTCAAGCCCGAGGGCAAGGCAAATGCTGACTGCTTCGATACAGGCGACGGCGTTACAGCCAACGACGCATACGCTATTCAGCGCCTTGACGCGGGAATTATTATAATGCTTCCCGAATACTCTAATAAGTAAGCAGCAGGCTTGCAATATTCTGATATCAAGAGAATTACTCCTTACATATTCACACTGACGGAAAAAGCGCATTCCATTTTGTTTGGAATGCGCTTCTTTCGTTGTATGATAACAGCTTCACTGCTTGTCCTTCCTGAATTTTGCGGGTGAGACACAAGCGTATTTCGCGAATACGCGCGAAAAATGGGCGTAGTCGGAGAACCCGCAATCTTCGGCAATCTCACTTACGGTCTTATCCGTGTTTATAAGCAGCTGCTTTGCAAGCTCCATTCTGCTTGTAAGTATATCCTTGGTACAGGAGATGCCATAGCGCTGCTTGTACAGCCGCTGAAAATGCGGCACGGACAGGCTTAGTCTGTCAGCCAACAGCGGGATAGTCCAGTCCGTGGCAGGAGAGTCATATATCTGCTGACGCAGGGAATCGAGCTCGATGTCGTAGTGAGTTTTCCCGACCTTTTGCTTCGGGTCATAGCAGCTCTTTATCTGAAGGAATATCGCCCTCATCAGGGAACATATCGTTTCGTCCTTTTCTTCTTTGTCGGAACCGAATACCTCCTCACACAGCCTTATCAGTTCGGAGACTATGTCGGAATCCAGCTGTATCGGCACATTATAGTCCAGTCCCAGCTCATCAAGAAACTCCTTGTCGCCGTCCTCCATATCAAATCTTATCCAGTCGTCAGCATATTCCTCTCCGTCAGCATATAATTCGTGGGGGAAACAACTTTCAATGACGAATGCGGTGTTTTTTCCGACTTTATATGTCTCTTCGCCCATTCGGATAAGCGCTTTCGTGCGGACAAGTATGAGCTGCATACCGTGAACGCCGTTCGTGCGGACTATCTTGAAATCATCAGGATGCTTCCAGTTCCAGCCGACCATATTTATACGCATAGCTTCCCCTCCTTTATTATCCTCTGAAATAATTATAGTAGAAATCGTAACGAAAGTCAAATAAAAAATGATATTTATCTGCAAATTGATGATTAAAATGTACATTGCTAAATTATGTCTTTGATGTTAAGATATTGTTAACGAAGAACGGATCATAAATCAGAGGGAATGATTAATTTTTTTAGGAGGAATCAGAATCATGAAACAGGCAAAAAAATTGTCCGCAGCGATAACAGCTTTGACGCTGGTCGCGTCCGCGGCAAACACATTCGGCACGGCTCTCGTCTCTGACGCTGCATACGGTGTCGGAGGCAACGGAAAAGCAATCATGGAATACCTCGATCGCGGCATATACGCTGTCAAGAGCGGCAGCGGCATGTTCGTGAGCTGGAGGTACAACGCCGATGACTCTGATGATGCGGAGTTCAGGCTCTACCGCGATGACAAGCTCATATATACGAGCAAAGCGGGTGGGCCGACCTGCTATCAGGACAATGACGGCGCTGCAGGCTCAAAGTATCGGGTTGACTGTGTTGAGGGAGGCGAGACGGTCAACTCGCAGAGCTGTAAATTTGCATCAGGAAATAATTATTTCGATATTAAGCTAAATAGTCCCGGCTCGCAATATTCACCAAACGACTGCACTGTCGGAGATGTCGACGGCGACGGACAGTATGAGATATTCCTCAAATGGGACCCGTCCAATGCAAAGGACAACTCTCAGGAGGGAAAGACCGACAAGGTCTACATCGACTGCTATACTCTTGAAGGCAAGCAGCTCTGGCGCATAGATATGGGGCAGAATATACGCGCGGGTCAGCATTACACTCAGATGAGCGTCGCTGATTTCGACTGTGACGGAAAAGCTGAGCTAATAACCAAGACCGCAGACGGAACCAAGGATGGTACAGGCAAGGTCATTGGCGACGGCAGCAAGAGCTATGCCAACGGCAAGGGATATATCCTCGACGGACCTGAGTACCTCTCGCTTTTCGACGGACAGACAGGCAGATGTCTCGATACGATAGATTATCCCGTTCCGCGCGGAAAGGTCAGCGACTGGGGCGACAACTACGGCAACCGCGTCGACCGTATGAACAGCGGTATCGCATACCTTGACGGCATTCACCCGTCTGCGATATACGGGCGCGGCTACTATACGAGACTCACATGGTCTGCTGTTGACGTAAGAGACGGCAAGCTCGTCAAGCGCTGGGTATACGACAGCGGCAACAAAGGCGGAGCTTTCGGCAACGGCAACCACAACGTCATGGCTGCTGATGTTGACAACGACGGTAAGCAGGAGGTATTGACAGGTGCTTCCTGTATCGACGATGACGGAAAGCTGCTCTGGTGCTCAGGCGACAAACACGGCGACGCCATGCACGTCGGCGATCTCATTCCGGACCGCGAGGGGCTCGAGGTTTGGGAGTGCCACGAGGACAAGCCCTACGGCGAGACCTGCTACGACGCCAAAACAGGCAATAAGCTGTTCCATATCAATGGCACTAAGGATACGGGACGATGCTGTGCCGACAATGTATGGTCGGGCAATAAGGGTGCGGAGTTCTGGGGTGCCGCCGACAACAACGTATATGACAAGGGCGGAAAGAAAATTGCAGGCTCCAAGCCCGCGCAGAACTTCCTCATCTATTGGGACGGCGACCTTGAGCGAGAGATACTCGACGGAACGAAGATAAGCAAGATGACGGGCGCAGGCACATACAAGAATGTATTTACAGCCAGCGGCTGCGGCTCAAACAACAGCACAAAGAACAATCCTTCATTAACGGTCGACCTCTTCGGTGACTGGCGCGAAGAGCTTATACTCCGCACTGATGACAACTCCAAGCTCCGTATATGGTGTACGACAGATACGACAAAGGTACGCCTCACAACTCTTATGCACGATATGCAGTACCGCGCTCAGAACGCCTGCGAGCAGAGCTGCTACAACCAGCCTCCGCACGTGAGCTATTATTTAGGAAGCGACGCTCCGCTTCCCGAAAGACCAAAGGTGCTTCTCAATAACACGCCGAATAATACGGTCATTACCGATGAGCCGATAACGACCGAGCCCACTGTAACTACAACAGTTCAGATCGAGACGACTGTTGCCGCTGATACAACTACAGCACCGGTTCAGTCGACCGATGCTTACATCCGGAAATTCGACCTCGGAGCAAATGATCAGAACGGATTTATCAGTGTGAGCGCCATTGACAGATATGATAATAACAAGGGCTACGGTTTCTCAGGGGGCAATGTGAAAAACGTTGCTACAAGCGGCAGGAACGAGCTCAGCGATGCTGTTCAGTTCACGGGCAATGACACCTTTAATGCTGACGTTCCGAATGGACTGTATAAGGTCAAGGTAACGCTTGGAGATACAGCAAGAACAAGTGTATATGCTGAAGGAATGCTCCAGATAGTAAATATGACCGGCAACAATGCGGTCGATGAGGTGATTCTACCCGTTACCGACGGACAGCTCAATATCCGTGCGGCTGCAGGTAAGGAAGGCTATTCATACAGCATAAGCGCTCTCGAAATAAGCAAGATATCTGACAGTACAGCTATGCCTCCGACAGTATGGCTTTGCGGAGACTCTACTGTCTGCAACTATTACCCGCTTGATTCAAATAATCAGGCAGGCTGGGGACAAATGCTGAGCAAGTATATAGACAGCAGCTGGTACGTAAGAAACATGGCGGCAAGCGGTGAATATGCAAAGGGCTTTGTTGAGCACGGCAACTTCAACTGTATCGAAAAATACGGAAAGAATGGCGATGTTTTCGTTATTTCCATAGGTATCAACGACGGGAAATACTACAAGGGAGACGAATACAAAAAAGTCGTCAGCGATATGGTCAGCAGAGCCAAGGCAAAGGGAATGAAGGTCATTCTCGTCAAGCAGCAGGGCAGAAAAGGAGATTACAATCTTGATCCGCTGCTGACAAGCAGATACTTTACAAATGAGCTTGACCAGATAGCAGGCGAGCAGAATTGTCAGGTCATCAACCTGTTCAAGCTGTGGCAAGATCATTGTGTTTCCATTGGCGGAACAAAGGCTGATGCGATGTACATAGACAATGTTCACCCCAACCGCTCGGGCGCAGAAAAGCTTGCAGAGCTGTTTGCTTCGCAGTTTGATGAAGTGCCCTATGGCGAGATCACAACTGCTGCAGTAACGGCTGCCGAAACGACAACATATACAACAACCACCGCTTCAACTGCTGCTCAAATGACAGCTGCTCTCTACGGTGATGCAAACTGTGACGGAAAAGTAACTATCTCTGATGCGGTAACCATACTTCAGTATATCGCCAACAAGGATAAGTTCCCGCTCACACCCGAGGGTATGAACAATGCAGATGTAGCCGCACGCGGTGACGGTATCACCGCAAACGACGCGCTCGCGATACAGAAGCTCGACGCGGGTATTATTACCTCGCTTCCCGAATCATAACAATTTAATTAGAATTACTTCTCTATTAAAAAGCAGAGGCTGATGTGCGCTGCTCTTAGCGGAACAATTGAAAAGCCAAACCGAATAGGACACAAGCTGATACTTACAATTATGTAGGTATCAGCTTATTTTTATATAAATACGTTGATTTATTCATCTGAATATGGTAAAATGCACTTAATGAATCCCGTATCGGAGGTATCACCATGACTGACAAGGAACAGATTAAAGCTGCCAAGGAATTCTCAGCACGCTGGGAAGGCAAAGGCGATGAGAAGCAGGAAACACAGCTTTTCTGGATAGATCTGCTGCAAAACGTACTGGGTGTCGATAATCCCACTTCAATAATACAGTTTGAGAAGCCCGTTGTGATAGAGAAGAACACCAAGTTCATAGACGGCTTTATCCCCTCTACAAAGGTGCTGATAGAGCAGAAAAGCATCGACAAGAAGCTCGGCAAGACTGCTGTGCAGTCGGACGGCGAAAAGTTCACTCCCTACGGTCAGGCTTTCCGATACAATAACTATCTCCCCTATGAGGATCGTGCAAGGTGGATAATCGTCTCGAACTTCGAGCGTATTCTCATTTATAACATGAACAAGCCAAACGCTGAGCCTGACGAGATACTGCTGAAAGACCTGCCGAAGCAGTTCTACCAGTTACAGTTTATCGTTGAGCAAAAGTCGGAAATACTGAAAAAAGAGGAACAGATATCCATTGATGCAGGTGAACT
>Ga0129306_1001560_pt1 | contig 25184 bp, 29 predicted proteins | sample P827metagenome_FD_94438 | JGI IMG/M metagenome (GOLD analysis project Ga0129306, IMG submission 94438) | Capybara group fecal microbial communities from Wisconsin, USA - P827 metagenome | ecosystem: Host-associated > Mammals > Digestive system > Large intestine > Fecal | place: USA: Wisconsin... | reverse complement strand
CGCTGACCGCTAGGGCAACACCTAAACAAGCTCATGATCTGGTCGTGAAGAATTTGTCTAGCAATTTAGAGACGTTGCATGAGACGGGGTTATTTAGCGATATACGGCTTTATACACGGAAAGGAATAAAACTCTATTCTAGTTTAGAAACACCAGCTATCAGTCCCAAATCAATCCTAGATAGCGAATTAAATCGCAGACTATCAGTTAAAGAGATCCAACCGACATTGGAACGGATTGAAGAAAAGATGATTCACAATGGACACCAAGAAACCCCAGAATTTCAAGCAATCCAACAAAAATTGGCGAGCTTACAGCCTCCTCAACCCCCCTTTCCCAAAGCACCCAAATTTCCAGGTCTTTAAAGCTTTAATTGTGCCTTTAATTTTTAGAAACTTTTGGTTTGAGCATTAGATAAAAAGATAAGGAGTAAGTAATATGTTCATAAAATTATCGTTGAAAGAATTATACGATAACAAAAAATATAACTTAGAATTGTTTAGCAATCGGCAAAAAAGAGATATGGAATTAATTTTAAAACAAATAGAAAAAGAAGAATTGTCTGTTCTTTCTTGGTCTATTTATGAAATTGCTTTGTTAAGAGGAACTAAAAATACATTTGTCTATTGTTTACAATCTTCTGATAACAGAGAGGTTGATGTTTACGTTTTAGACAATGGAAAAATAGAGCCACATTACTTTAAGTTTTTTGATGAAAATAATTATCGTGCTGAAAAAGCTGAAAATTTACGAGAAGCAATTGAACAAAACCGTAGAAATAAATATAAATATGAAAATTTTCAGATACAAAAATTACAATGTGTCAAAAAATGATATTTTATCTGAATTTATCCTAGCAAAAAGGCCATGCCTTTTCGCTTTCACTCAAAATATGGTATAATATTTTAGTTAAAAATAACCGCTAACTTGGCCAAAGTTAATGAGCGGTTATTTTTTTTGTCGTTTTTTAGCACTGCCACAACCAAACGAATCAATGCAATGGTAAACATACCAAAAGCAAAAATTGTCTGAATTGTTTCGTATGCAGACAAAAAGGCATTTCCTTTCTAAAGATTTTAGCACTTACATTCATAAGCACCACCACCTTTCAAAGATAGCCACCGTCATAACTTTCTACTCAATTATTATACCATAAAACACGCTAGAGACCTTATTAGTAAGGGTTTTTAGCGTGTTTTTTGGTTTTTTATAGAAAAAGGATTTCTTCTTCGCTCCAGTTCTAACCGCTCAGAAGAAAGGTCTTGCTGAAGCAAGACATTAAAATCTTCCTCTTTTTTTAAAAGCTGATGGAGAAATCCTTCACGTCCCAGGGCATTTTCTTTTTTCAGTTGTTCATTGGCAGTCTGTAACGTGCCATTCACTGTTTGTTACCTTAACACAGCCAGTCGAAAACACAAGGGTATATAAACGAGCAAGCTCGCCCTTGTGTTTTCTTGATGCCTGTGTTGCGTTCTCGTCACAGCGAACGACACGAACACACTGGCAAAAATGAAGCAACAAAACGAAAAAAGAAAGGGGGACTATTGTGTAATCATTTCCAGCTTTTAAAAAAAGTGGAACCAGCTTCACTTCCTCAAACGCCTAACAAAAATGGTTGTCAAAAAGCCAAAATAAAAAAGAAAGGTCTGAAAACTCATGAAATACATCAAAAACGTTGAAACACTTGAAGAATTGAAAAAAGCCTACAAGAAACTAGCTTTGAAATTGCACCCTGATTGTGGCGGCAGCAATGAAGCTATGGCAGAACTAAACAATGAATATGATGAATGGTTTAGTAAGTTGAAAAATACTCATAAGAATAAAAATGGTGAAACCTATACCAAAGAAACGGACGAAACACCTGAACAATTTAAAGAAATATTAAACCGCTTATTTGCTTTGAAAATGGACAATGTAGCGATTGAAATTGTTGGTACATTTATCTGGCTAACAGGAAATACGAAGCCATATAAGGACGCGTTAAAAGACTTAGATTTTCGTTATTCACCTAAAAAATATGCCTGGTATAAAGCACCAAAAGATTATAAAAAGCGCAGCCATAAACATTATGATATGGTTACTATTCGGACTATGTATGGCAGTCAAAAAATCAAAGAAGAACAAGAGGAAAGAAAATATTTACAAGCTCGTTAGAGCTGAAAAGCAATAGAAGGAGTGAAGATTTATTCTTAATCTTCACTCTTTTTTTGAAACTTATTGGGCTTATTTGCTTTTATGTATTCAGAAAATATTTTTAAAAATTCTTCGGTTTCTTCTACTGTTAAATAGTCAATCTCAAAATATTTTTCAAGAAGTGCACCTTTTTCAATCAATCGTCTTGTACGTTTTTTTCTGGCAATATTTTGTTCACTGTTTGCTTGCAGAATATTTTTTTGAATTTTTAACCGATTGATTTTGTCATTGATTTTTTTTAATTCGTTATCAGCCATAACTATTTCAGCAGCTCAAAGAAATTTTGACTGTTTTCACTTAGTAATGTCCCTAATTCTTCATAAAAGAGTTCCTTGTTATTTTCAATATCTTCAAGTGAAATCTCTTTTTTAGAAAGAATAGTTAAAACAAATTCGCCAATTTCTGCTTTTGACTTTAAGATTAATTCTTCTTTTCTCTTTTGCAGCTCTTTGATTTGTAACTCAATATCAGAAACTGTTTTTTTTCTCCGCTTCCTTGGCTTTTTAGAAAGGGAAGTGTTTTCCATAGTTTCATTGATAGCGTGTGACTCGTTTTCCATAGTCTATACCTCCATAAATTTTATCTACTACTATGATAATAAAAAAAAGTAGAATAATCAATCAGCATTGATGGAAAGTGGTAAAATAAGAGTATCGAAGATTCCCTTAGAGATAGTCTAAGGGCGCACTTATACCCACTAATTAACATTAATGGGTGCCGTGCTATAAAACTTAGTTCTTCTAAGTTTTATCGTCAAGCGTGTTTGTTAAAATTCGCTACGCTCATGTGTCAAAAGAAAAGGAGGTGATAACCATTGGCAATTTTTCATTTATCTATGACGATTGCAAAACGAGAAGGCGGAAAAAGAAGTTTAATTGCTATGGCTGCTTATCGAAGTGGTGAAAAATTGTATAGTGAATTGTATGAAAAATATAATTACTATCAACATAGAGAAGTGCAACCAGAAGCTTTTATTTTGAAGCCTGATTATGTGCCAGATGAATTTTTAGATCGTCAAACCCTTTGGAATAAAATGGAATTGGCTGAAAAAAGTTCAAATGCACAACTTTGCAGAGAAATAAATGTTGCATTGCCAATTGAATTAAATCATAGCGATCAGCGAGCATTGATTGAAGAATTTGCTAAAGAAAATTTTGTGCGTGAAGGTATGATTGCAGATATAGCGATACATAGAGATGATGAAAATAATCCGCATGCACATATCATGTTAACAATGAGGGAAGTAGACAGCGAAGGAAATATTTTAAATAAGCGGAAACGAATTCCTAAATTGGATGAACATGGTAATCAACTGTTTAATGAAAAAGGTCAACGAATAACTGTTTCTATCAAAACAAATAATTGGGATAGAAAAAGTTTTGTTTCAGAGATTCGAAAGAATTGGGCAGATACAGTCAATCGTTATTTTCGAGAACGAGATATTGACCAACAAATCACTGAAAAATCGCATGCCGAACTTGGCAAAAAAGAATTGCCTACAATTCATGAGGGCATTTATTCAAAAAAATTAGCGGAAAAGGATATTATCAGTGATTTGAAACAAAAGAATTTAGATATACAGAGTTTCAATGATGTCTTAAGTGAACTTGAGAAACTGGAAGATCAAGAAAAAGTTTTAAAACAAGATCACAATTTCAATCTAAAATTTGAAAAATCCTTTTCGCCTTTGGAGAAAAAGGAATTAAAGAATCTTTCGCATGAACTGAAAATATTCGTTAATGATGAAACCATTGAGAAACGTTTAAGTGAGTTAAAACGGTGGGAAAATTCGCTTGTTTTTAATAACAAAATGGAGATCCAAAAACAACGCTTAATGCTTAGCAAAATCAGTGATGAACGTGAAATGCTAGAGCAAGCCAATAAGATTTTAGATCAACAAGCTGAACGTTTTTTCAAAAAAGCTTATCCAGCATTAAACATTGATAAATTTTCAAAACAGGAAATTCGTGCCATGGTCAATGAAACCATTTTTAGAAAAGAGCTGTTAAATAAAGACCAGTTAGCACAAGTAATCTATAACGAACGGATTGTGGAAGCGGAAGAAAACAGGAAAATTTTCAAAGAAAAACCGTTCCAGACGAATCGTTACTTAGAGTTAAAGATTCAGCAAGTGAACCACCAATTATCCAAAGAAACTGACCCTGAAAAACGAGAGGTTTTAGCACTGAAACAACAAAAATTGGAAGGGCTAAAACAAGGGCTAAAAGAGTATGTTCAAGCAGAAGTCGAACAGAAATTCAACCGATCTGTTTCGTTTGATTCAGTAATTGAAGGAGAAATGTTACTTGCTAAATCGTCATACTATCAAACACTAAATCTTGATGAACTTGAAGGGAATACTCGTTTTAGCAGTGAGGAACTTAATTCAATGCTAGAGCAATCAAGAGGGTATCTTGTAAACATTCAGAGTGTAAAAATTCCCAATGATTGCCAGGGTGTATTTTTCATTCAAGATAGTATGCAGTATATTGACGAGCTTAGTCCGTTGGCCAAGCAAAACTTAAAAAAAATCGTTTATAGAAATACATATTTGCCAGAATCTGATCAAAAGGAACTAGCTCATCAGATTAACCATTCTGATTCTAATCAATCAATGACGACAAGTGATCGAGAGTTGCACAAAGGGGAATTGGCTGTGAAAATGTTTCAATTATCCAAAGCCATTCATTATTTACTCAATGGAAATGGCAAACAGCCACAGAAAAAACGCAATTTGGATAAGCTGATTAAGCAGACAAAAGCAAAAGAAAATCGCGAATTGAAGCGGAATATCCCGCTACGATAACTGATTTTTGAGGAAACAAGATAAAAGGAGAAAAACAATGAAACAATTTTTTAAAAATACCAAGTTTAAATTAGAAAGTGTTGTCGTGATGTTGGGGTCTTTATTGCTGACAGATCCCGTGTATGCAGCTACTGATCCAAGCGCAAAACTAACAGAAGCCGGTAATACAATCAAAGGCGTCCTTACCGGACTAATTGTGATTGTTGGTGGGATTGCTTGTGCCAAAATCGTCGTTAAGTATTTACCGTCGATTGATGATCCACAAGAAAAAAACATTATGTATAAATCACTTGGAGCAGCCTTGCTTGTGACAGCTCTTGGTGGGGCGCTCGTGTGGTTAGTTCCTTGGGCTTATGGTTTATTAAATTAGAAGAAGGGATTCTATGAATAGTGAGCAAGTAAAACAAGCTCTTTTAGAATTGTTAAATGAAGATACCGAAAAAGGTAGAACCTGGTTCTTTCCCTCAAATGTATCTGACCGCTATACGGTTCTTCTAGGGCTAGATTTGAAACAGTCCGCAAAAACAATCGGGGTAACACTTGTTAGCGTATTGGTTACCATTCTCTTATTTCGGAGTACCGCTGTCTTTCCCCTGATTTTGTATGCGATTGTTGGTTTACTTTCGTTTGGTGGTGTGTGGGCATATTACACGATTAAACCGATTCCCAATCGCCCGAATATTTCCATATCCGATTTTATCAAGGAGCGAAAAGCATTTCAAAAAAGGCAAAAAGTATTCTATAAAAAGCCGAAGGAACGAGTATAGAGGGAGGAGATTGCAGTGTTCGATTTTTTAAAATCAACTCCAAAAAAATCTAAAAATCAGTCAAGCATTGATCCTGCGAAAGAAATCATTTATTGGGAAGATCAATCTCGGTTACAAGGCGTGTACAAAGATTTCTTCGTCGTTTATCAACCTGAAAAGAAGCAATTTAGTCTCGTTAGCATGTTAAAAGTAGACGGGTTAAACGTTGATACACTGACTGTTGCAGAGCAAGACGGGCTAACAGAAGATTTTGGTGTTTTCTTATCGCAAAATGTCTTATATGAGCCAGCGATTACGTCTAAGAATGTGCCAGTAGCCATTGATGACTTTGTAGAACAATGGGAAACCACTGTCGAAAATTATCGGAAAATGCCAGGGCATAATGAAGCTTTATTGCAATTAAAAGCTAGTTACTATTATCACTATCGAAATTTAGCCAATAACATGGAAACGTCTAAGAAACAGCATTTTGTGATCAATTCCGAACCAATCTCAGAGGAAAACTATGAGAGTTTAGAACAGTCTTATCAAATCTTACGAGACAAAACAAGAACGATCCGAACGGCTTTAATTGCCTTTTTGAGTAAGTACGATTGCCAAGTGGATATTTGTACCGTTGGTGAGATGAAAAAGGTTCTAAACAGTTAGGAGGGTAAACATGGAGAAATTTCCAAACGAAAAAATTGTTGTGATTCCCGAAATTGACACAGAGATTGTATCCGATTTAGCCCCATTCAATTTTACGATTGAACGTGACAAATTATTGATTGATGATTTGTACGCAGTTCCCTACGTGATTACCAAGTATAACAATAAGCCACGTGGCAACTGGTTTAATCGTATTCGGAAAATGAGTGGCGATATTACCATTTCACATTATTACACCAAAGCAAATGGGAACTCACTAAATGATCATTACAATCGATCCATAAAGAATAAACAAGCCGAAATTGAGCGGTCACATGATCCGTTGACCCTTCTTCGCCTAGAACGAGAAATCAAAATTGCCCAAACGCAATTAGAGCAGGCGGTGGACGAAAATACGTCCTATCTCTATCTTTATACCTATGTATTAATTAAAAGTAAATCAGAAGAACGGTTAAAGAAGCTCTGTGAGGACTTTGAAACACGCTGTACGGCTAGTGGGGTCGAAGCGCTTGTCCCGTATACCATGATTGATAAAGCGTATTGGAGCGCGCTGCCGTTACAATCTAATGAGGTACCAGAATATACTTATACGATTGCCAATTCTATCAGTGCTAGCAGTATCTTTCCCTTTGATGATAATGAATTAAGTGTCTTTACGAAAAATATGATTATTGAAGGCACGAATAAAGACACCGAAAATATTGTCAGTATTGATTATACCGACCGAAAACTTGTCCCTAATCGCAACAAATTTTTATTTGGCTTGTCTGGTGGGGGAAAGACTACATATTTAACGTCGAATTTTCTCAAAAAATATGCTTTTGCGGATAATTCAACGGGATTAAGACACAGAATTGTGCTATTTGATCCCGAAGACGAGCAGACGGAGCGAGTGCTGGCACTTGGCGGAGAAGTGATTGAGCTGTCGTCTATGTCCGACGTGCGGATCAATCCCTTTCAAATCTACTCACGCAATGCACCAGAGGTTGATGTGACCAAGTCGCTTTCAAATTTGGAAGAAGATGAGCTGGTCGAAACAATTGAAACCAAGCGCAAAGACGTGGAAATGACGGAGAAAGAAATTGAAAAAGAAATCAACAAACGAATGAACATTCTAACTCCTTATTTTCTCATGGTGGATCATTCGTTAACGGATAGCCAGATGTCTATTATCAAACTAGAAGCTAAAAAATGCTATACCACTTTATACGAAAAGAAAAATTTGGCCAAAATGGAAAATACCGATTTTCCAACATTTTCTGATTTAGAACACCGATTGAAAGCCTTAGAAAAAAGCGATCCGAAACGCTATCAACGAATTGAAGATTTTATCTACTCTTTAGAAGATTTTACAATTGGCAGCCGAACGATTTTTAATGGTCACACAAATATTGATTTAAATAATCCCTTGATTTGTTTTTCGTTGCGTGATTTACAAACGGAAGAAGGAATCAGAGACTTAGCCTACTTGAACAGCTTTAGTTACCTCTTTGAAGAAATCACCAACAACCCTCAAATCACTACGTCCGTTTATGCCGACGAATTTCACTTTTTGCTCAAAAATAAAATCAGTGCCGACTTTTTCTTCCAAGCGTATAAACGCTTTAGAAAATACAATGCTGATTGTACCGTATCGACCCAACAAATTGATGACGTATTAAAAGCACCTGACAATATCGGGAAAGCAATTATTGGGAATAGCTTTACGAAGGTTTTCTTTGGTTTGGACGAGGCGGAAGCACAAGGGATTTCCAATGAATTGAAGTTGAAGCTAACCAAAAAAGAACTCTCTTTCATTACGTCAAAACGTCAAGGGGAAGCACTGCTTTTCCATGGTACCAAACGGGCGAAAATCAAAGTCGATTTAACTCAAGAAGAAATGCGCTTGCTTAATCCAGGAGAATATGAAGACGTTTACGGAATTAGTCCGACAAAAGAGATCAATTGGTTGTTACGATCCAAAATTCAATAAGAAAGGTGCAGCAGATGAAGTACAAAATTTTACATGATTTGCAATTTTACTATCAAGAAGATGTGATTGTGGTTCGGCTAAGTGAGAAATTTCTAACTAGCCGTGAACATATCTTTGATGTAGAAGAAAGCGAACCCTATTTTGCGGACGTGGAAGAGATTTTGACGAAAGACGGCAAATTGGAAATTGTCTATCACCGACCGAATGGCTACACCCCTCTGCTGGAGCTAAAGGAATATGCCGATTTTTATAAGCTGGATATTGTCAATCGCTTACTAGAGATGAATGTGCTTGAAAACAGTCGAACCTACCTGGCCATGCAAAATATTTTACTGAAAGACACCCGGGATTTGTTATTCATTTACAAAGCCGACCATTATGATAATTTGCCGTATCAAAAAAGCGCCGCTTTGGAGCAATGGAAGAATTTCATTTGTAGTTTTTTTGGTAAATTCTCTCTTGAAAAATATGAAAAAAATCGAGCAGACATTCTCGCTAAAGAAAAAAATGCGTTTTTAAACGAGGTAGAAGCCATTGAAAGTTTAGAAGCACTCAAAAATTTAATCAAAACGCGTTTAACGGAGGAACAAAAGAATTTCTTTTCTACTGAACTCCAGGAGAAAAAAGCTGATGTCCGAAAAAATCGGAGAAAACAGCGCCTAAAACTCGCGTTGATTGTAGGGCTTATCACTTTATATGGCGGAACCATTGTTTTGATGAAAGCCCACGAGAAAAAGCAAGTACAGGCGATCCAGCAAAACGCAGAAACGGAGATCACCATATTAAATAAAATCATTGATAATGATAGCGAAAACATTGAAAAAGATATGCAAAAGCTGGATTATCCGAAGAAAAAACAGGTGGATATTTATGTGAAACTTGGTGATTACACCAAAGCGTATGAACTCGATAAATCTGCCGATAAAAAAATCATTCAAAGCTTGTATAAACAAGGGGAAGTCGAAAAAATTGAAAGCCTTGATTTGCCAGGCAGTGACTACCTGGCTGATTTCAAGAAAATTTTAGCTTATGACAATGACAGCTCGACAGATATTGAATATATTATCCAAACTAATACCGATCTAACAATTATGGAAGCGCTGATTGATCAAGCCATAAAGCAAAAGGATCTTTCGACAGTAAAAACAATCCGACAAGTTGTGATTGCTCAGAAAAAATTGGCCATTGACTCGAAACGGCAAATTCGCATGATTGATTTATTGATTGAAGCCAATAAAGAAGAATTGGAAAGTCTGTACAAGGATAACGCACTGAATAGCGACATGAAGAAAAAGCAAACGAATGATTTGTTAGAAGAAAACAACGCCTTGCTTAGTGAAAAAATTAAGTTGACCAATAAAGAAAAAGAGTAGAGGAGAAAATATCAATGCAAGCAATGGTTGCGAAATTATTGATTCGTTATCGGAAACCGATAGCAAAGGCAATTTTAGGTTATTTCGTCTTTATCATTGTGATTTTCCTCCTGATTTTTAATACCAATCAAACCGCCCCTAATGGCGAGTTAGCCACCGAAAATCAAAATTTAAGCGAATCTGTTTTACGGTATAAAGGTACCGTTGAGAAATATGCCAAGCAGTACGACGGGACAGAATATGTGCCGTACATATTGGCCCTTATGCAAGTTGAATCAGGTGGTAACGGTGGCGATCCTATGCAGTCAAGTGAAAGTTTAGGATTGCCACCAAACACCATTCAAGATCCTGAACGGAGCATTCAACAAGGGGTAGAATATTTTGTTCAGAATATGAAAAGTGCCACAAGTCGAGGGGCAGATATAAAAACTGCCTTGCAGGCTTATAACTATGGCGGCGGTTTTGTTGATTTTGTCATTAAAAATGGCGGTACATATTCCTTTGATTTAGCTAAACAATTTTCTTATAACCAATCGGGTGGCGTGAAGGTGCCTTATGTGAACGCTATTTCGACGTCAATGGGGTATGACTATCGTTATAACTACGGCAACATGTTTTATGTTCCCAAGCTACTTGAATACGTGAATGAAAGCACAGCGAGTGCGAGAGGGGAGAACGTCCAAAATCAACCTAACAACACAGGTGTTGTGCAAGTGGAAGTCCCTAGCGAATATAAAAATAAATTGCGTTATCCGAGATATGACGGGCATAACTACAATACTAGTGGCAGTTATCCTTTCGGACAATGTACCTGGTATGCGTTTAATCGTATGGCCCAAATTGGAAAACCCGTTCATGATTTTCTGGGTAATGGTGGCGAGTGGGACACTAAAGGACGAGCACTAGGGTTCAAAGTGACCAATACGCCAACCGTTGGCACAGCGATTTCGTTTCCCCCAGGTGTTTTTGGCTCTGATCCAGCTTATGGACACGTTGCCTTTGTAGAAGTCGTTAATTCAGACGGTTCCTTGTTAATCTCGGAGTGTAATGTTGTAAATCCAGGAAGCGGAACGATTAGTTATCGGGTGGTTCCAGCTGCCATTGCAAGGATCTCAAGCTATGTGGAATAGGAGGGAGAAAATGGAATTTGACAAAGTAAAAGTGACCTTGTTTCTTTCAACACTCGTTTTACTTGTAGTCGTTATGGGAACCAGTGTTTTTGGTATTCGACAAAGGGAACAGGTTCGGCAATTACAAGAAGAATTGAAAGCCGTTCAAACGAATACGCAAACAGAAGATGAACGATTGATCAAAGAATTTTACAAAACGGTCTATAACTATGACAAAAGCCCAAAAAACATCTCAATGACTACTGTTAAAGAATTAGCCACTGAGGCGGTTTATCAGGAATTGCAAAAGGAGACCAACGTGAATAATTCGTATCGTTCACAACAAAACACGATCCAAAACTCATCAGTGAAGGAAAAGGAGATTAAGATCTTGGCGTATCAATCAAGCAATGATACGCAGCAATATTTAGTGACCGCACCGGTTCACCAAGTATTTAATGGGACAAAAAATGATTTTGAACTGAATCAACTCATTCAAATCAAAAATCATAAAATCACTCGGCGAACCACGATTCAATTAGGGGAGGAGTGAACAAATGGAAAAGAAAAAACTGGAGCAAGTGAAAGGGGTCATTCTCGTGATTCTGTATTGCTTAATATTGCCCATAACAATGATTGGCTTCAAATTACTTCCTTATATCATTGCCGTTGATACGACTATTGACTTGAAGTCTTTTGTGGGAACGATTTTGACACACCCTTTTCAGACGTTTTTAGAGATTTGTCAGTCTAATTATCTGCTTGCATTTCTCATTGTTCAGCTTATTGTTTTGATTGTTTTATACGTCTTTTTGCACCCAACCAAACGCCAACCCTTTGAGGTGGTCGGCAAAACCAATCCTGTTCATGGGTCGGCTTATTGGGGAGAAGAATCCGAACTTCAAGCACCAGAAAAGGTTCATTTAATCCCTCAAAGTGCCATGAAAAAGATTTTAAAAGAATCCATGAAAGGAGCAACGAAATGAGTATGCTATTAGCAGAATCCGACGGATTGATTCTAGGAAAGTTTCCTAAAACCAATCATTTAGTCGTCCAACCTGAAGATAGCGCCATCAGCAATCGCAATGTGTTTGTGGTCGGTGGACCAGGCTCACTGAAGACACAAAGTTATGTTCTGCCAAACGTTGTCAATAATCGCCGCTCATCAATTGTTGTCACCGACCCAAAGGGCGAAATTTACGAATTGACCAATGACATTAAACGAGCGCAAGGCTACAAAACAGTTGTGGTAAACTTTAAAGATTTTCTGTTAAGTGCAAAGTACAACCCCTTGCTTTATATCCGAAAATCAAATGATACCAATAAAATTGCCAATATCATTGTGTCGGCTAAAAATGACCCAAAGCGCAAAGACTTTTGGTTTAATGCCCAATTGAGCTTACTGAATTCACTGATTAAATATGTATATTTCGAATATGAACCAAGTGCTCGAACCATTGAAGGCATCTTGGATTTCTTAGAAGCCTTTGATCCTCGCTACAACGAAGAAGGGGTATCGGAATTAGATGAACAATTTGATCGTCTGCCTGACGGGCATGAAGCCAAACGCAGCTACAATTTAGGTTTTAAGAAAGCAGAGAGCGAAGCAAGACCCAATATTGTGATTAGTCTATTGACGACGCTTCAAGACTTTTTAGACAAAGAAGTTGCGGAATTTACCAGCACCAACGATTTCTTCTTTGAAGAATTAGGAACGTCAAAAATTTGCTTATATGTGATGATCTCTCCACTTGATCGCACCTGGGACGGGCTAGTGAACCTCTTTTTCCAACAACTATTTACCGAGTTGTATTTCTTAGGGGATAAACACAACGCAAAATTACCCGTTTCCTGTGTCATGCTGCTTGATGAACTCATTAATTTGGGTTATTTCCCAACCTATGAGCAGTTTCTAGCGACCTGTCGAGGGTATCGGATTTCTGTCAGCTCGATTTTGCAATCAATCCCTCAAGGCTATGAATTATACGGGGAGAAGAAATTCGAAGCGATTATGGGGAACCATGCCATCAAAATCTGTTTAGGCGGAGTGGAAAAAACGACCGCTGACTACTTTTCACGACAGGCCGATGATACAACTATCAAGGTTTACACAGGAGGAACGAGTGAGAGTAAGTCTTCCGCTAGACTAACCAACCGCAGCGGAAGCAAGTCGGAAAATTATAGCTATCAAAGGCGGCGTTTAATTACTGAAGGGGAAGTGCTTAATTTACAACAAGGCGAAAAGGGCAGAAAAAGTCTTGTTTTAATTGAAGGCAAGCCCTATATGTTGCGAAAGGCACCACAATTTGAGCTGTTTGGCCAGATATTGAAGCAACATGAAATCTCTCAACAAGATTATGTTCCGGAACAGACCGCTTTTGCCAAAGCGTATATTGAGGACTTAGAAGAACAGCACAAGCAAAGAAAACTACAGCTTGCCGGTTCCCCGACGTCCCAGGAAAAGAAGCAAAAAAAGAAGGTAACAAAGCAAGAGATCCCTTTGCCTGATCCAGTTCCTGAACCAGCTGAACCAGCAGCGGAAGAAACTGGTCAAGAAGACCGCTTAATGAAAGATATTCTAAGCAGCTTTGATGAAGGCATTGGTGAAGACAGCACAACGACAGATACAACGGAATTACCGTTTTAGTGATTGGAGGAATGACTGATGAATCGACTAAGAGAATTTTTTGGCAATATCCCGATTTTTCAACGACAAGTGGAACGGGAACTGGAAGCAAAAGGCATTAAGCCTACTGAAGGCGTCAAAAAAGTAGAGCATGGGCGCCAGGTCTTAAAAAAATGGATTGGTCTGGGGATTGGCCTTTTGATGATTCTGTTTGTGGGCGTGACCTATTTCAATAATAAGAATCACCCTGAAGGCAATTCACCAGCGGTGACCAAACAATCGACCGATAAGCGCACCAATCAAAGAAGCTCAGAAAGTTCTTCTGAAGGTGTGCAAGGGGATAGCGACCATTTATTGAAATTAAGTGCTAAAGAGCGGGCAGAAGAAGCGACAGCAGCCTTTAAAAGTTGGTACAAGTCGTATTCAAACGGCGACGTCGCCCTAGAAATCAATCAGGAACTCTTAAAAGAAGGCTCTGGCGGTACCAGTCCCATGGAATTGCAAAAGAAGCTGATTTCTAACTTAAAAGCCAAGTTTGGAGATAAGGTGACCAATGGCTTTTATACCAGCCTTCAAACCAGCTTTAATTTCAATCCCGTTAAGGTGGATAGCGCGAAAGGCTTGACCATTTCCAAGCAAGATGAAGATGAAACGCAGTGGCTTAATACATGGTTTTTAGACGCCAAACAAGCGGAGAAAAATACACAAATTGTCTTGCGCAATGATTTTCCTTATGAGTGGGTGGATTGGCGGAATAAAGGGCAACATGATGAAAAAGTAGGTAAAATTTTTCAAAATGTTGATTGGGACAATGATTTAAGCTATGAGGTAATTGGTGTTGACTTAACAGATTCTAACAAAAATATCGAGTCAAATAAAATTGTGTTCATACAAATGCACTATGATGAAAAACTAGGAAAATGGCAAGTGACAGGCAATATCGGAGGTGTATTTTAATGGACTTAATTGATAAAGCTAAAGACTTTGCGAGTGACGCCGGTGAGAAAATTGGTGATGCTTTTTCAGGTATTTTTGAAGGGGTCAAAGAAACCGCAGATAGTGTCTTGCACCCCATTGATACCTTATTGGGCAATTGGGGCAGTGATTTGCTGGAAGCCAGCATGAAGATTGCCAATAAAACCACCTTTGATATTCCCAATATTAAATTAATTAGCACCATTACCAACGTCTTTGTCTTTGCGACCACCACCTTTGCCATTTGCATTGTGATGTATAAAGTGTTGGAAGCGCAAATTCAAGCGTCCAATGGCAGTCCTGACGCCTTAACCGCTAATATTGTTCAGAAGCTGTTTTATTCGTCTGTTGCTTTGGCAGTCTTGCCCTGGGCCATGAACTTCTTTATCAAAAAGATCGTGGCACCGGTTGGAGAATACGTTATTCAGGAAGTGGCCAAAGACTTGGACGTGGAAGTGATTGGCGAGCGCATTCGCACGTTTCTGACGTCGACCTTCTTTGGTGGCGGCGTGAGTGCCATTGTACTATTTGTTTTTGTCATTTTCTTTGCTTATTCCATTGCCAAATATTTCATTGCTATTTGTATCTTTTATGCCGATTTCTTGGTTCTAACCATGTTAACCCCACTCGTGGCACTATCGTTATTGACGGACGAGCAAAACTATTTTCAAATTTGGATTAAGGAATTACTTTCGGAATCCTTGACCATGTTAGTCAAATTGATTTTGTATTTAGTCATGATCAGTCTCATGGTAGCGGAAAAGTATAGTTTGCCAAATTTTATGGTCATGGTTGGTTGTGGTCTATTAATTATCAAAACCCCGTCGGCCTTACAAAACATGTGGTATTCGACCAAAGTCTCTCGAGGTGGCGGTCTCAGCAACTTAGCTCTTATGGCCATGTTCAGAAAATAAGAGAGGAAAGAGAGGAGGTTAAGACTTGGAATACTATTTTGAACTACAAATCATTCTTCCTGAAGATGAACAAAATCCATTTTTGGATCGACAATTAAGCAAGAGCGAGTTGTCCGAAGTAACCCGCTACTTACAGCAAAAAACCAGTCGAGGGATTCCAGTTAAGTTTCGTGTCGGTATTTTTCAGGCAGCAGAAGGCAAAATGAAAATCATGTCTGTTACCCTGAATACCAAAAATACAAAAGAAACCGATATTGTCAAACTTTTAATTAATCGAGTAACCGATCAAGACGTTTTAAGCTATTTGAATCAGCCAACAGAGCCGATCATTGGTGGACAAGAACCAACCAAAGAAGCCACAAATCAAGCCCTTCAGATAGAACAAATCGTCAACAAAGAGGAGAAAAAGGCAGAAGAGAGCCCCCCTACAAAAAGAAAGCGACCAGTGAAGGAAAAAGCAGCCTTCAAAACCGGCAGCATTTTCCAAGATTGGAAGCAAAATCGTACAAAAAAATCGCTGTTTTTGACTCTTTTTCAGTTTTTTGTTGTATTATTGATAGGTATGAATATTATGGATCTTATCCAGCAAACTCAACTTGAATCAGTAAAAAAGAAAAATCAATCATTACAAGAACAAATTGAACGTGTCAAAGAAAGCGATACTGCACAAGCAAAAATAGATACTTTTGGCCGATATTTTTTGACGTATTACTTCGCACAGGAGACTAATCAAGAAAACTATCAATCGAACTTGAAACCTTATCTATCTGACAATGTCGATCGCTCTGATTGGAAATCATTAGGCAAAACGTTAAAGAGTGTTAATTACTATGGCAGTGAAGCAACAAAGAAAGGGTATCGTGTGACCTATCTTGTGATTGTGGAAGCAGATAAGCATAGTAAACTGCAACAAATCACTTTTGAAGTTGAACCGACTAAGAATGGTTTCCTGGTGACTACTCAACCAACGCTTGCAGACTTTTCTTTTAACTGAAATAGCTAAAAGAAAGTGATTTAAAAATGGGGAGAATTGATTTAACCAAAGTCTACACAGCAAAAGAAATGAGTGAAAAAATAGGCAAAAATAGGAATTATTTATCTCAGGCCTTTCGGAACAATAAAACGGATATTTTGAAAGACTTTACTTACCGAAAAATCGGTAGTACCTTGTTTTTTTCAGACGATCCGACCAACGATCTATCCCAGTTAGTTCCTGCAAAAGAAGCCAGTCGTTTAATAGGGAAAAATGATGAATATTTTATCCATGTTTACCGACGTACTCCTCATAGGTTTGAAGGCATTAGCCACATTTATAAAGGAAAAACCTTGTTTTTAACCAAAGAAGCCATTCGACGTTTTTGTCAGCGAAACACAACAAAAAATGTCAGGTAAAGCATAAAAATGATATAATAGTAGTATCAACTCAATAAAGTTAAAGGAGAAAATCATGAAAAAATTTGCTTTTGTAACACTATTCAGCACAGCGCTTTTAGTGGCAGCCCCTACTGTCAGTTTTGCCGATGAAGTTCCCTCTACTAACAGCAATGAAGCTGTTACAATGGCAACGAACGACCCAACGGAACCTATAAATCCGACAGAACCAGTGGAACCCACAACGCCAACGGAGCCAATAACCCCGACAGAACCAGTGGAACCCACAACACCAACGGAGCCAATAACACCGACAGAACCCGTCGAGCCCACAACGCCAACGGAGCCAACGACACCGACAGAACCCGTCGAGCCCACAACGCCAACAGAGCCAACGACACCGACAGAACCCGTCGAGCCCACAACACCGACAGAGCCAGCCAAGCCGACAAGCCCAACAAAACCCGCAGCACCTACCGAACCCGCAAATCCAACAACTTCAGACGCTAAAGATAAAACAGGCGGTAATACAACCGCGCCATCTACTTCAGCAAAAGAAGCAACGGATTCAAGTGTGACAGCTCCTTCAGGAGAAAAAAGAAGTTCAGATAACACTACAGTTAAGAGCCAAACAGATGAGCAAAAAGCAATGCTTCCCAATACAGGTGAGAAACAATCTCCTCTAGTTCTTATCGGTAGTTTGTTATTAGGAATGGCTGCCTGGTTCTTTCATCAAAAAAAAGTATTTCACTAATGTGACCGCTATGTCAGAAAACTGGAGATAATGAAAGGAGAAACTCATGAAAAAATTAACCAAGACCTTTGTAACCCTGCTACTTACAGCGGTTATTGGGATTGCAACTGGAGATGTAATCAGTCAAACGCTACTACATCAAGATACAACGGTCTATGCGGCTTCTAGCAGACAATGGGAGTATCGTACAATCCGCCAGGGAGCGGGTTATGTACGTCAACGCAGATCCGTGATTAAGGGCTGGTATCGTAACGTCGGCTGGGTTTACTCGTCGGTAGGCCCATGGCAAACTTACTAGAAAGAAGGGAATTTTATGCAAAACTTTATTGCTAATGGACGTGTTGCAGATGTTCCAACTGATGCGGTTGGAAAAACAGCTAATGGCCACGCCAGTTTTAAGTTTGATTTTGCCTGTGATTCCAGTTTACAAGGGGAAGATGGAAAGCCCTTGACTAGCTTCTTTCACGTACAAGTGTATGGAAAAACAGCAGAAATTATGGCACAAAGTCTATCAAAAGGATCTCCTATCTTGTTAAAAGGAGAAATCGTTCAGCGAACCTATACAAATAGTCAGGGACAGCGTCGGAGCTATCAATACATTGCTCCAAGCCAATATGATGGAATCACCTTTTTGGAAAATAAAGAGGCTGCAGCGAGGCGAAAACAAGAAAACTTGAATTCTGATCAACTTGATCAACCTGGAACTCCTCAAGTGCCATCAGAACCAGATTCAGTTGATTCAGATGAGCCAGTCTAAATAAAAATAGGTGCTGAGAAGGCTATTCTGAGGCGGTTTCAGAAGATTTTATCACCTCTTATACACGAAGTCATCTGAAAATGAGAGATAAAACGTTAAACTGTGGTCAGGAAATTCAAGATAAAATCACAAATCACAAATCACTTGTGATTTGTGATTTTTATATTATAATTAAATAGAAGACGTTGAAAATATTGACACAAAGGTTGGTGAGGAACTTGGAATTAGCATTTAGACGACAGCTAAGGGAAATGCGTGGGAAAAAATCACGTAAAAAATTTGCTGAAGAATTAGGAATGAAAGAGTCTAACTACTTAAAAATAGAGTTAGGAAAATCCAATCCAACCATTAAAACACTAGAACGAATGGCTAATTTAACTAACTCAACGTTAGTGATTGAATTAGTGCCTAATGAATCGCCACAAGTAGGGGGAGAACAATTGACCCTAGATTTAGAAGAAACCGAAGATGAAGAAGATAAGCAATAGAGTGTGTAATAATTTTACATATTTCTGTTGCTTATTTTTTTAAAAAGAGGTATACTAAGAACAAGTAATTTTTAGAACTGAAAAAAGAGAAAAAAAGAATACGTGTAATGAGGACATGCAAAAAAAGCACTACTCATTCACTAGGTTCAAAATACGTTTGGCGACGTGTTTTGAACGATTCGATTGATACCGCAATATCAATGAATCTCTTCTAGTAAAGCTTGCAGTACTTTAGTTGCAACTTATTGATTTCATTATAGCATAACTTTTGCTAAATTTGAAGTTCAAAAAGTATTATAAATGCAATTTAAAGGAAAATCAACCTCTACGCTTAGAGAAATTGAACGAAGGTATCAATCGAAGGATTGATACCTTTTTTGGTTGCCATCAATCTCTGAGGAAGGAGGACAAGCCCATGCTTAGCACAGATCCACAAATTATTAAAACGATCCTACATGACGGATTAATGAAGTACAAATACAAAAACAGCAAGATCAAACCGCTGCAGGCGACACCTGAAACTGTCAAAGGGGCTATTTTTGGCTATCGTGACAAAAATAGCATGATTGCTGGCCGAGGCTTTGTGCTGACTTCTGAGGAAGCTGTACAGGAAAATGATGGTAAATTGACCCATTGGACGCCTAATATTTTCCGCTATGGCACTTATGCAGACCAGGCACGTCAATTTACCAAAGGCCACTCAGAGAACAATCTTCGTCAAATCAATACTTTTGTCATTGATTTTGATATTCCATCAGCCGATCAAGCGATTACGACGGGTGATATTTTGACCACAGCGCTTGATTTAGGCTTTATGCCAACGTTGATTATCAAGTCAGACAAAGGCTATCAAGCCTATTACGTCTTAGAAAGCCCTGTCTATGTGACGGCAAAATCCGATTTTAAATCAGTCAAAGCGGCCAAGCACATTTCACAAAATCTGCGCGAATATTTCGCCCAAACCTTGCCCGTCGATTTAACGTGTAATCATTTTGGAATTGCACGGATTCCGAGAAGCGATAATATCGAATTTTTTGACGCGGATTACCGATATTCCTTCAAAGAATGGCAAGACTGGTCGTATAAACAATCTGATGATACGGGTGTGGGGCGCCCCCACTTAACCGTATTAAGCGGAACCAAAGGGAAACGTCAGATTGATGAACCCTGGTTTGATTTACTGCTGCATGAAACGAAATTTGCAGGAAAAAAAGGGCTTATGGGGCGTAATAACGTCATGTTTACGCTCGCCTTAGCCTATTTTTCAAGTGGCCAGCCACTTGAAAAATGCGAAAGAACTCTTTTGGAATTCAATGATCGCTTAGAGCTGCCATTAGAAGAACGAGAAGTCTTTAAACTGATTAAAAGTGCCTATTCGGAAAATTATCAAGGTGCTAGTCGAGACTATATCCTCTTTCTTTGTCGAGAATGGGTCTCAAGCGAGTTAACAACCAAAGACCTCTTTGTCCGTCAGGGCTGGTTTAAATTTAAGAAAAAACGGAGCGATCGTCAACGAGTGCATTTGTCCGAATGGAAAGCCGATCTCATGGCTTATCTTCGTGAAAAAAGCACGGAAAACGAGGCTTATTTGGTCACCACTAAAAAAGCCCTTCGAGACGCCTTAGGCATTCCCGAACGGTCACTTGATAAATTGCTGAAGCAACTGAAGGCCAACCAGGAAATTGTCTTAAAAGTCAAAGCAGGACGTCGTGGAGGCATTCAAATTGCGACGGTTCGCTCGTTATTAGTGGCCATTATTCAGCGCACCAAAGAGGAACGAACACGCTATATGCAGCAGTTAACGGACTTCTTTGGATTGACGCAAGCAGTGCTTCAGGAGTGGCTTCAAGCGTTTACGGCACAAGAGCCAAACAGCACACAATTGGATCTCCTTAGCCTCGATACAGGGTGAAAAATAAAACCCGCACTCTGCCATTACATTTATATCTATGATACTCGTTTACGTTATACAGCTGTTTAGGGATTGTTTCACAGATACACAGATCCAAGGATTCAGATTCTTTAGTTAGAGGAACCCCAGACAGGAACCCGAAAACTTTTTGTTAGTTATCGAAGGAGTTTACGACTGATAATTAACAAAAACGTCGAGGGCCAGTGGCAGCGAAGCGGACACTCAAGAATTTAGGTCAACAGATTACACCTAGTTGGTCGATTACTAGATTCTTGGTATAATAGCTTTGTATAGCGGTCATGTAAGTTGGGCATTGAATTTTTTGATAGATTAAAAAATAAGTAGGAGGGAGGAAATGGACTTTGACAAGAATAGGATATGCACGTGTAAGTAGTATTGGTCAGAATTTAGACCGACAATTAGAGTTACTTTCGGTATGCGATAAAATCTTTACGGATAAAGCAAGTGGGAAAGATACGAATCGTGAAGGATTTCAAGCATTAATGGCTTTTATTCGAGAAGGTGATATTGTCGTAGTGACTGAATTAAAACGTCTTGGACGGAATAATAAAGAATTAACGGCCGCCATGAATGAAATTCAGAGGAAAAAAGCAACGCTTGAAGTCTTGGACTTACCAACGCTATCAGGTATAATTGACGATAATCTACGTCGCTTATTGAATAACTTGATTATTGAACTGTATAAGTACCAGGCGGAAGAGGAGCGTCGTTATATTAGGGAAACACAGCGACAAGGAATAGAGTTGGCCAAAGCCAAAGGAAAATACAAAGGTGGTCAGCGTAAATTCAAAGAAAATGATCCACGCTTGCAACATGCGTTTCAATTGTTCTTGGCAGGAGCTACTGATAAGGAGGTGGAAGGAAAAACAGGAATCAATCGCCGAACATTTAGGCGATACCGTCAGAGATACAATATTTACAGAAAAAAAGAATAAATATGTTTTAGTATGGTTAAAATTAACTTTCAGAAAAGAGGGTAGAGCAAAGCGAGGTAAACATAAATGAGTACAGTTATTTTGGCAGAAAAGCCTAGTCAAGCATTAGTTTATGCAAATGCTTTGAAGCATAGTGTGAAAAAAGACGGTTATTTTGAGATCAAAGACCCACTATTTACAGATGAAACGTTTATTACTTTTGGTTTTGGCCATTTAGTCGAATTAGCAGAACCAGGTCATTATAACGAAAAGTGGCAAAATTGGGCGCTTGAATCTTTGCCGATTTTTCCTGATCGATACGATTTTGAAGTGGCAAAAGATAAGAAAAAGCAGTTTAAAATTGTTGCAGAACTTCTCAAAAAGGCAACTACAATCATTGTTGCAACAGATAGCGACAGAGAAGGTGAAAATATCGCCTGGTCAATTATCCATAAAGCAAATGCCTTTTCTAAAGATAAAACATATAAAAGACTATGGATTAATAGCTTAGAAAAAGATGTCATTCGTAGTGGGTTTCAACATTTGCAGCCAGGCTTGAACTATTATTCTTTTTACCAGGAAGCTCAAACGCGTCAAATTGCTGATTGGCTGATCGGCATGAACGCCAGTCCTTTGTACACGCTAAATTTACAGCAAAAAGGGGTACAAGGTACCTTCTCATTAGGACGTGTTCAAACGCCTACGCTTTATATGATTTATCAGCGTCAGGAAGCCATAGAGAATTTTAAAAAAGAGCCTTTTTTCGAGGTGGAAGCTAGTATAAAAGTAAAAGACAGGTCATTTAAGGGCATTTTAAGCCCCACACAGCGTTTTAAAACCCAGGAGGAACTTTTCACTTTTGTAGCGTCTAAACAGGCCAAAATTGGCACGCAAGAGGGTGTGATTGCTGATGTTGAAACCAAAGAGAAGAAAACCAATAGTCCGAGTTTGTTTTCATTAAGTAGTTTGCAATCAAAAGTCAATCAGCTGTATAAAGCGACGGCGGATCAGACATTAAAAGCCGTCCAAGGATTATATGAAGCCAAATTGCTAAGTTATCCGAGAACCGATACCCCATTTATAACGGAGAGCGAATTTGCCTATTTAAAGGCAAATTTTGACAAGTATAGTCACTATTTGAATCAAGAGCTTGAAATGGCTCAAACAGCCCCTAGAAAGCGTTATGTGGACGGTAGTAAGGTACAGGAACACCACGCCATCATTCCGACAAAACAAATTCCTACTGACAGTGCATTGGAAAAAATGAGCGAGTTGCAACGAAAAATTTATGCTTTAGTCGTTAAAACGACCGTTGCCATGTTTTTATCGGATTATTTGTATGAAGAAACCAAGATACAAACAAAAGTAGCTGATTTACTGTTTCAATCGATCGGAAAGACCCCGAAACAAGAAGGGTGGAAAGTCCTTTTCAACCAACAAACCAAGGAGAAAAAGACTTATAGCGCAAAGGTTGCCATTGGCGAAAAAGGCTATCTTGAATTTATCTCGTTTGTTCGCTAAGTTGACTATGTTTGAGAGATACGTGTTAAACACGTCTCTCTTTCTTTAGAGTTAGAATATTGGAATCACAAATCACAAGTGATTAATCACAAATCACAAATCACAAATCACTTGTGATTTGTGATTATTAATGTTATACTAAATATAACATTAATAAAGAATGGAGAACGTGCATGAAGGAAAAAGAAATCCAAATCCTTGAAGAACTGCGCCAGGTTTTAAAGGATAAGCAAGAGGCGATTACCATTTTAAACAACTATTTCAAAGGTGGTGTTGGCAAGTCCAAACTGTCTACCATGTTCGCTTATTTAGCAGATAAGTTAAATTTGAAAGTGCTTATAATTGATAAAGACTTACAAGCGACCTTAACGAAAGACTTAGCTAAAACATTCACTGTTCCAAGTCCTCGAATCAATTTTTATGAAGGTTTGAAAAATGGCAATTTAGCGCCTTCTATTGTTCATTTAACGGAGAACTTAGATCTCATTCCTGGGACGTTTGATTTAATGTTATTGCCAAAGCTTACTCGTTCGTGGACATTTGAACGTGAGAGTACTCTGTTAGCGCAACTATTAGCCCCTCTAAAAAAGGACTATGATCTTATTCTGATTGATACGGTTCCTACACCAAGTGTTTATACGAATAATGCAATCGTAGCATGTGACTATGTCATGATCCCGATACAAGCTGAAGAAGAAAGCACAAATAATATTCAAAATTATATTTCTTATTTGATTGATCTTCAGGAACAATTCAATCCAGGATTAGATATGATTGGTTTTGTTCCTTATTTAGTTGATACAGACAGCGCAACGATTAAATCGAACCTAGAAGAATTGTATCAGGAACATAAAGAAGATAACCTTGTATTTCAGAATATCATTAAGCGAAGTAACAAAGTAAGTACCTGGTCAAAACATGGGATTACCGAGCATAAAGGCTATGATAAAAAAGTGTTGTCGATGTATGAGACGGTCTTTTTTGAAATGCTGGAGCGTATGCTTCAATTGGAAAAAGAAAAACAAGCAGTATGAAAAATCACAAATCACTTATCACAAATCACAAATCACTTGTGATTTGTGATTTACGATGATAAAATTAGATTTAATTAGATAAAAGGAAGTGAACGCTATGGGAAATTTAGGCGCACAAAAAGAAAAACGAAACAGCACACCAATTAGCACGAAATCGTCTGCTGTTGGCGATAAGACGGTTCGTGTTCGTGGGGATCTACACCAAATTATTAAAATTGAAACTGCTCAAAATGGCGGGAATGTCAAAGAAATTATGGATCAAGCCTTGGAAGAATACATTCGGAAATACTTACCAGGAAAGCTGTAAAAAGGGGGAATATGAATGAAAATGACTTATGAACAAACATTTGAAATTGAGATTATCAATGAATTGTCTGCCAGTGTCTATAATCGTGTATTGAATTATGTTCTAAATCATGAGTTGGATTTAGAAAACTCGCAACTATTGGAAGTCAATTTATTGAATCAACTAAAAATGGCAAAACGAGTAGATTTGTTTAGCTATTCGCTAGAGCGTTTGCAAGATGTTCATGAGTATTGGCGAACAATGAACCAATATTCTAAACAAGTTTTAGCGAAAAAGGAAGTCGCATAATATGGCAGATATTGCACATTTTACCGAAAAACAATTTGAAAGTCGCTTAGCCGATAATATCAATGAGTTAACTTATGGTAAAAAAGCAGCTGAGGCGCCAACGGCTTATTTGCTTGCGGGCCAACCTGGAGCAGGTAAGACAAGTTTACGCTCTGTGATTACGGAAGAAACTCAAGGAAACGTAATTGTGATTGACAATGACACGTTTAAACAGCAGCACCCGCATTTTGATGAATTAGCTGCCTTGTATGGAAAAGAAGTCGTCGCTCATGTTACCCCTTATTCCAACCAAATGACAGAAGCCCTAATTGGTCGTTTAAGCGATCAAGGCTATCATTTAGTCATTGAAGGGACTGGACGAACAACAGACGTTCCGATAAAGACCGCAGAGTTATTGCAAGCAAAAGGGTATCAAACGAAATTATATGCTATGG
>Ga0129306_1001559_pt1 | contig 25193 bp, 26 predicted proteins | sample P827metagenome_FD_94438 | JGI IMG/M metagenome (GOLD analysis project Ga0129306, IMG submission 94438) | Capybara group fecal microbial communities from Wisconsin, USA - P827 metagenome | ecosystem: Host-associated > Mammals > Digestive system > Large intestine > Fecal | place: USA: Wisconsin... | reverse complement strand
ATGATTTTGGTTTAACGTTTAATGTTTAACGTTTAACGAACACGTCCTATGACCTCTTACTTCTTACTTCTGACCTCTTCCAGCCGCATGGTCGTTAAACATTAAACGTTAAACGTTAAACGAAACTCCTAATTTCTAATTCCTATTTTAAAAATGTTTCCACTACAAGAAACCGCTGCCCCGACGGCAGCACAGGGCGCAGGCTCGTTCTTCGCATCGCCCCTCTTCATGATCATCCTGCTGTTCGTCATCATGTACGTCTTCATGATTCTGCCCCAGCGCAAGCAGCAGAAGCAGATTGAGGCCTTCCGCCGCAGCCTCCAGCCCGGCTCGAAGGTCATCACCAGCGGGGGCGTCTATGGCATCGTCAAGGAAATCAACATGGAGAACGGCAAGGAGGTGGTGACGCTCGAGATTGGCAAGGGCATCACGATCCGTATTGACAAGGCCAACGTCTTTGCCGACCCCTCCACCATGCCGCAGCCGACCAAGAAATAGAGGATGAAAAAGCCGAAGAGCCGCGATGTGCTCGTCTTTCTCATCTTCTTCGTCTTCGTGTTCTTTTATTGGTATCTGGTGAACATGGGCGAAGAGCATGAGGCGAAGTTCACGTTCGACGTGGTGCTTCGTCACATGCCCGAGGACGCTATCATCACCGAGATGCCGGACGAAAAGGTGAGCATCGTCGTGCGCGACAGGGGCGAGCGGATTCTGGGCTACCGCACGCGCCGCACGTTCCGCCAGCTGCCCGTCGACTGCCGCAACTACAAGGCCGCCGACGGACACGTGGTCATCACGGGTGCGGCGCTCGACGAGTTGCTCGCGGGCGCCCTGTCATCGACGGCCCACATCCAGTCCGTGACGCCCGACACGCTGCAGTTCTACATCGCGCCCTCCACAGGCCGCCGCCTGCCCGTCCGCCTGGCCGGACATGTGTCGGCCGATAACAGCCACGTCATCGGCAGCCAGCGCCTGGTGCCCGACAGCGTCACCGTCCACGCCCCTGCCGCCGTCCTCGACACCCTCTCGTGCGTCCTCACCGAGCCGGTATCCTTCGACGGGCTCTCCGACTCGCTGTCGGCTCAGCTCAGCTTCGTGGCGCCTCATGGCGGGATGCTCTTCAAGCCCAGCACCACCACCCTCTGCGTGCAGGTGACACCCTACGTGCAGAAGTCGTTCGAGCTGCCCATCCGCGACTACCTCTTCCCCTACAAGTCGGTGCTGCGCGCCTTCCCCTCGAAGGCCACCGTCACCTTCCAGGTCAGCCTCGAACGCTTCTACGACGTTACGGAAGAGCAGTTCGAGCTGGTTGTCAACTACGTCAATCTCGACCCTAACGACGATGGCAAAGCCCGTCTGGAGCTTGTCCGTCGTCCCGACGACATTCGTTCCATCACCATCTCGCCCTCCGAGGTGGACTATCTGATTGAATACAACGATGACCTTTAGGCTGGGCATAACGGGCGGCATAGGCAGCGGCAAGTCGGGCGTGGCAGGGCTGCTGCGGGTGATGGGCATCCCCGTCTATGACTGCGACAGCGAGGCTCGCCGCCTGATGAACAGCAGCGCCTCCATCCGCCAGGGCCTCATTGCCCTCGTCGGACCCGAGGTGTATATAAATAGGAGTACAGGAGTTCAGGAGTGCAGGAGTGCAGACAATAGTATGAGCACAGAATCTCCGACCCTCAACCGCCGCTTGCTGGCTGACTACATGTTCGGCCATCCCGAGCGCATTGCCGCTGTCAACGCCCTCGTACATCCTGCCGTGCGTGAGGACTTCCGTCAGTGGACCAGGCGTCATGCCTCACAGCCGCTGGTGGCCCTTGAGTCAGCCATCCTGTTCGAAGCCGGCATGAAGGACGATGTCGACGCTGTCGTCCTCGTCTATACCCCCATAGACGAACGGGTACAGCGCACCATGGCCCGCGACGGCATCACCGAGCAAGCCGTGCGAGCACGCCTCGCCAGCCAGATGACGGACGAGGCGAAGCTGCCCCTCGCCGACTACGTCATCCACAATGCCGATGCCGACGCCATCACCCCACAGGTCATGCAGCTGATAGAGAGAATAAAAGATTGAAACTTGGAACTTGAAACTTGAAACCAATTAAACCTCAACCTATATGTTAAAGAAAATTCTGACCATATCCGGTAAGCCCGGACTTTATCGTCTGCTCAGCAGCGGACGCAACATGCTCATCGTCGAATCGCTCGACGCCAACCACAAGCGCACCCCCGTGTATGCCACCGACAAGGTCGTATCGCTGGGCGACATCGCCATGTTCACCGATTCTGAGGAGGTGCCCCTCTGGCAGGTCCTCGAGAACGTCAAGGCCAAGGCCGAAGGCAAAGAGCTCACCCTCGACCCCAAGACGGCTACGAACGACGAGCTCGCAGCCTTCTTCGCCGAAGTGCTGCCCAACTACGACCGCGACCGCGTCTATATGACCCACGTGCGCAAGCTCATCCAGTGGTACAACCTCCTGCTCCGCGACGGCGTCACCGAGTTTAAACCTTTGGACGACGAGACAGTCGAAAAAGCAAACGACGAAGAACAGAAGTAAACCATCCTAAAACCATACGACAATGAAAAAAATCCTTTCCTTCGGCCTCATGCTAGCCCTGATGCTCACCTCCTGCTCTGCCTCGGCGCAGGGCCTGGGCGGCGTCCTTAAGTCTATCCTCGGCGGTCAGCAGAACACCACCGAGCAGACCACCACTACCACCACCTCGAACCCGACTACCACCACTCAGGACAAGACGACCACCACCTCCACCCCGTCCGTGGGCGATGTGTCGGGCATCCTCAGCGGCGTCCTCGGCGCCCTTGGCGGTGCCAGCGGCGACACCACCGACGACGGCAAGGCCGTCAGCAACGACGGCGTCGTCAGCGGCATCCTCGGCTCCATCCTCGGCGCCTTCACCACCGTCAAGGAGGACAACCTCTACGGCACGTGGAACTTCAAGGGCAGCGCCTTTGTCTTCGAGAGTGACAACGTCCTCGCCACCCTCGGCAGCGACGCCGTAGCCAAGCAGGTGGCCACCAAGGTCGACAGCTACCTCGCCAAGATCGGCGTCAAGGAAGGCGCCTGCTCCGTCACCTTCAACGAGGACGGCACTTGCACCTTCAACGTCGGCGCACGCGGCATCAACGGCTCCTATGTCTATGATGCCCAGGCCAAGACCATCGCCTTCACTTTCGGTCTCGTCAAGACCACGGCCTACACCGTCTATGAACAGAGCACGCTCAACATCGTCTTCCAGTCCAACGGCCTGCTGAAGATTCTGAAAGCCGTCTGCGCCGCCAGCAGCAACAGCACCCTCAAGCTGCTCAACACCCTCCTCACCCAGTACGACGGCCTCCGCGTAGGCATGGCCTTCACGAAGTAAACGCCCCCTTCCTCGCCCAGCGCTGGCGAAAAAAGAAACGGTATAAAACGATAACGTTAACTATGAAGTCAGAGGTAAGAAGTAAGAGGTCTGAGGTCTGAGGACTTCGTTAATTGGCAATGGACAATGGATAATGGATAATTATCAATTTTCAATTTTCAATTATCAATTGCGCCGAAGGCGCCAGACGTGTTCGTTAAACATTAAACATTATGAAAAAGAAACTATTCGTTCTTTCTGCCATGCTCACCCTCACATTGGGTTTATGGGCTCAGGCAAATAAGACTGACGATGCCGACACGCAGCCAGGCGAGGAACTATGGATCAAGAATGGCAACCGCAACATTTACGGCATCCTGAACCGCCCTGCTGAGATGACGGGGAAACACCCCATTGCCATCATCGTGCACGGTTTCAACGGCACCCACCACTGGGGACGCAACTACTTCGACATGCTCAGCTCCGTGGGCTACATGTGCTACACCTTCGACTTCCCCTGCGGTTCCGTGGGCAGTCGGAGCGACAATAACACCATGGAGATGTCCGTCCTCGACGAACAGCACGATTTGGAGGCCATCGTCAAATACTTCAAGTCACGCCCCGACGTCGATGCAAGCCGCATCGTCCTTGTCGGCGAGAGCCAGGGCGGCTTGGTGTCGGCCCTGACAGCAGCCGACATTCCAGCCGACATCTACCGCCTTGTCCTTGTCTTTCCCGCCATTGGCATGGCCGACAATTGGAACCGCCGCCCCGTGGAGTCCATCCCCGACACTACCCGTGTCTGGGATGTCCCCCTCGGCAAGCGTTTCTTCATGGAACTGCGGGATGTACACGCCTTCGATGTAATTGGCCGTTACGAAAAACCGGTGCTGATACTTCAGGGCGATGCGGATAACATCGTATCGCTCAGCAGCTCCGAGCGTGCCGCAGGAAAATACAAGGATGCACGTCTCTACGTCATCCACGGCGCGGGACACGGCTTCAAGCCGGACGAACTGCAGGAGTCGCTTCAGGAAATAAAGAATTTCCTTTCCTCCGACAAAGTCCAGTAAACCAGTCTAACCGCTCAGGCTGATTTGCACCGGACGGAGCAGCAAGCGCAAAGCAAACGCTGCGCTGAGAAGGAGATTTGACATTGTCTTCCTCTGTCGCGAATCGGCATAGATAATAGCAAGCATTGCGCCAGTGCCTTGTAAAGGAGGACGAGGCCAATGCAGTATTCAAGTGTTGCAGAGCGCAAATCTGCAACAACAAATGATTGGGCATTTAAATTATTTTAATTGTAAAAGAAAGTCTTTGATCGAGATGACAGACAATTTTGGCCAAGGGATGGCTTTCAGTTCATTGAAATGGGCATCATTAGTAACAATGTACTCTGCATCGGCCGCAACAGCACAATCAACAAATTTGTTGTCATCCAAATCTCTTTTTATTAGCCCAAAATGAATGTATACTTCTTGGAATACTGTGGTATGAAGTCTGGCAATAGCCTCAACAACGTTTTGTGCAATTTCCTTAGTCGTCTTTTGTGCTAATACCTCTTCGTATTCATCAAGAATCTCATTATTGACGCAAAGGCTAATCTGGCCATTCAACACTTCAGTCCATATCTTGTGATACGGACTTTTTGCAGGAAGTGTCTGAAGCAGGCAGTTGGTGTCAAGAACGATGCGCCGCATAACGATAAGGAGTGCGCATGTGTTCTTTTCCCCATTCTTCAACGGTCTGCTCATTGATGGTACCATTGTCCCACAAGGCATCAATGGCGCGTTGCGCCTTTTGCGCAAAAAAATTGGCCATCAGGTTGCGGAACTCATTGAATTCAGCTTCCGTCTGAATGCTGTTCAAGGCGTTCAGCAGTTCCAATTGTGCTTGTTGAGTGTATGACATTTTCTTTCTTGCTTTTGTTTTCCAGTTGCAAACGTAGTTTGTTTTTCTGATAAAAGCAAGAGATTTGTATTTTTTTTCAAAAAGCGCCTGCAGCATAGAGATATTCGATGTTTTTTTGTTTACCTTTGCAGCGCAAAAAATGACTAAATGATAGAAAACAATGAAAAAGGTACATCTTCTTGGGGTAGCTGCCGCCCTGATGCTTGCAGCCTGTAATCCGGCAACGGGGAACCGCATCAGCCTCACGGGTACGATAGAGCGCGACATCGATTCTCTCTCCATCAGCGTGATGAGGAACGACAACAGCGACACCCTCATCGCCAAGGTCCCCGTTGTTGACGGGCAGTACGCGTGGAAGGGGACTGCCGACAGCGCCTGCATCATCCGCGTCTATTACGGCAAGGGCAGCAGGGACTTCTACCGCGTCATCGGCGAGCCGGGGAACATCGTACTGAACATCCCCTTCGAGGGTGAGGCCATCCCCTTGGGCACCCCTCTCAACGACAGCATCCGTGCCTACCAGAGCAACGTGGCACGATTGAACGCAAAGGCCAACGACCTGGGGGCTGAGGTGCGTGCGGCACAGACGGATGAGGAACGCGACTCGCTCTACGAGGAGCAGCGCAAGGTGTGGCACGAGGGCAACTTCTACCGCGCCGATGTCCTGAACCGCCATACCGACGACATCTTCGGCATCTATCTGCTGCGTGACTTCCAGCTCTATAACTATCCTGAGCGGATTGAGGAGGCCACCAGGAAGCTGAAGGAGAACTTCCCCGACAACTTCTGGGCGAAGATGGTGGGCGACCGTGTTGAGGGCCAGATGCGCGGCTATCCCGGAAGGGAATATACGAACCTCCGCATGGCTACGCCTGAGGGCGGTGAACTGAGCCTGTCGGACGTAGTGCCCAGCAATCGCTACACCTACGTGGATTTCTGGGCCAGTTGGTGCGGACCGTGTGTGGCTGACATCCCCCATGTGAAGGCTGCCTATGAGAAGTACCACAAGATGGGGCTGGAAATCGTGGGCGTCTCCTTCGACAATGACGAAGGGAGCTGGAAGGAAGCGCTGAAAAAGTACGGCATGGCGTGGCTCCAGATGTCAGACCTGAAGGGTTGGGGCTGTGCGGCAGCCAAGGTCTATGGCATCAACGCCATCCCCTCGACGTTGCTCATCGGGCAGGACGGCATCATCGTTGCCCGCGACCTCCGCGGCCAGGAGCTCGCCCAGAAGATGGCAGAGCTGCTGGAGAGGAAATGAGGGGACGCTTAACGTAAGAAAAAGGAGGGGGGACGCCACGCAGCGTCCCCCCTCCTTTCTTGCTGTCGTATGGGCGGCTGATTACTTGCGCTTGCCCTTGCTCTTCGAGAGGTCCTTGATGCGGATGTTGCGAAACTTGATGCCCGTGCCGTGGCCGCAGAAGCTGATGTAGCCGTCCTTGTTGAAGAGGCCGGGATGGTTCTGGTGGTCAACGGTATATTCGTTGGCACCGCCGTCGGGGCTGACGTTGTGGCCCTTGCAGGCTTCGCGGATGTTGCCGTCGAGAATGACCTCGCCATTGACGGTAACGGTGATGTGGTCGCCGATGGCGCGGATCTCCTCGGTGTTCCAGGTGCCCAGCTCGGGGAACTTCACACGCTTGGCGGGGATGATGCCATAGACGGAGCCGTGCTGCTGATACTCGCGCAAGTTGCGGTAGTAGGGGGCATCGTGGTCGAGAATCTGAATCTCCATGCCCTCGTAGGCAGCATCGACGTCCATCGGGGTGCGGATGCCAACGCCGTTGTTGACGCCCAACACCATGAACTGGAACTCGAAGCGGTAGATGAAGTCGCTGTACTTCTTCTTCGTGTAGAGGTTGCCACCGTTGCCGTAGGCGGCATCCACGTAGATGGCCCCGTCGATGAGGGTATAGTTGTCGAGGTTGCCCTGCCAGTTGTCCATGTTCGTACCGTCGAACAGCATGACGAAGCCCTCCTTCTTCTCCTCGGGCGTGAGCTGGCTGATGAGCGAGGCACCCTCGGCGGGCAGTTTCTCTATCATGCCTTTGATTTCATCGACAGCATAGCCGGCATCGGGGTCGGAAGCCATTTTGGAGCGGAAGACATCCTGAGCCTTCACGAGGGCAGCCTTCACGGCTTCACCGCCCATAGGTTCGGCACTCTTGGCGACGATGGTCTTGACGGCTGTAGCGGCAGCCTCCTTGCTGTCGGGATTGTCGAGATACTTGACAGCGAGGTTGAGCGACGAGGGCATCGGCACGTTACCCAGCGCCTCGATGAACTTGTTGCGAACGGAGGCAGAGGGGTTGAGGTCGATGGCGTCGCTGAAGTAGCGGAACTTGCGGATGGAGGTGAAGTTGGCCGCATTGATGAGCGGCAGGGCACGGCTGAGGGCGGCGTCGGTGCGAACCCGCTCGGCAGCCAGCTCGAAGAGGCGGTCGATGACGTCCTGGTTGTCCACCTTCAGCAGGGCGGCGAAGGCGGCGTCGGTACCCGTGCTTTTATAGTCGTCCATGAGGGCGTTGATGGCATCGCGGTTACCCACCTGCGCCAGCAGCGGATAGTAGAGCGATTTGTCGGCGGTCTTCGAGAGACGGTCCGACACACTCTTGTACTGTTCCGCAACGGGGACAGCAGCGATTGCGCTCTTCATAGCGTTCTGTAACACAGTGCGCTTTTCGCCCTTTGCTTTTTCTGCTATGTCAGCAAGACGAGTGAAATCCTCAGGGCGAACCACGCCGCTAAGGGCAGCGTAGGCCGCTTTGCTGACGGCGTCGTTGCTGGAGCTGAGCAAGTCGAACACCTTTCCCTTGGCAGCAGCAATGCGGCGCGTACCAATCAGGGGCAGCACGGCAGCCTGCACGTTGGTATCACCCTGCAGGGCTCCTACGAGGGCATCGTCGGCCTTGCCGTTGAAACGGGAGAGGGCAGCCACGGCATCGTCGCTATAATGCGTACGTCTTAACATAGAAATGAGCGCTGCTAGTGATTCTTCACCACCAATCATGCCCGCAGCATGGATGGCCGATTTACGAACAGACTCAATTGTCGGATCAACAAATTTATCCCACGGGGTTACATACTTCGCCACCCAGCTCTCCTCGCTCGTCTGTTTGCGGGCACCGAACCAGTTAAGCACATCGGTCACAGCAAAGAGGCCGGCCTTCTCGGCTTGCTTGGCAATCTCGGCACAGACGGCATCGTCAGCCAGCGGACTGATGTTCAGCAAGGCAGCATTGCGCACCTCGATGTCGGGATTCTTGAGGTCCTTATATAAATAAGGTAGGGCATCCTTGCCCAGGGCCTTCACCAGCACCTCGAAGGCGGCGCCGTGGACATTGGCAGGGAGCTTCTTGTTCTTCCAGAGCGACTTGGCCTCCTTCACAGCCAGCTTGGCTGTAGCCGGGTCGCCAGCCAGACGCTTCACCAAGTTCAGGTACGACTCATAGGCATTGGTGGCCTCGCCGGCATAGCCTACGGCCTTAGCAGCCTTAGCCAGCACGGGCAGAGAAGCCTTGGTGCCCACCGCAGCAAGAGCGCTGTTGATGGCAGCCTGCTGTGTTTCGTCAGCCCCGTTCTTCCACAGCAGCAGGAAGGGCTCGGCAGCAGCAAGCTGTTTCTTCTCCACGGCGTAGGCCAGCGCTGTGCGGTTCTGGCCTTCAGACACCAGCTTCAACAGCACGTCGTCCGTGCCGGGGATGCTGATGAGGGCGCGCATGGCGAAGTCCTTCAGGTAGTCGTCCTTCAGGTAGGAAACCAGCACAGGGGCGTCCTCGGCCGTACCGCATTGCTGCAGCAGCGAGATGAGGAACGCCTTGTTGGGGTTGTCGGTACACTTGGCGAGGGATGCCTTGATGCCCTCGCGGACGTTCTTGCGCAGGGCGGCGTTGCCCTTGTCGGTGACGTAGGCTGAGAGACCAGCCAGCGCGTATTCAACCGTGGCGTTCTTGCCCTCGGTGGCAGGTACAAGCATGTCAGCCAGGCTCTGAACGCCGGCAGCGCCTGTGGAGGCGATTTCGTTCATCACCGTGTTGAATACCGTGACGTCCTTGGCGGGAAGCTGAGCCAGACCGTCGGCAATGATGGTAGCCGTCGTGCGGCGACGGGCATCCTGAGCACTCAGCGGAAGAACAGGCTGCACTAACGCCAGAATCCATATAAGCAGTAGGAATTGTATCTTTTTCATAATTTCTTTACGTCTATTTCGTTAAACATTAATCGTTAAACGTTAAACCTCAATCATAGTCTCCAAGGCGAGCGCATGGGCTGGTCGATGAGGGCGTTGGCCGCATCGTCGCCAATGAACTGCAGCTTTTCGGGGTCGAAACGGAGGGTGCGGTTCAGGCGCAGGGCGCAGACAGCCATGTTGACGATGGTGGCACTACGGAAGCCGTTGACCTCGTTGAGGGCGAACTTCTGGCGTGTCTTGATGCAGTTGATGAAGTCGGTGTTCTGCGGAGCGGGGTCGGGCAGCTCGGCCAGCTTGTTCATCACGTCGGGGATGGTGCACTGGAAGCCTTTGAAGACCTTGCCCTTCGGACCTTCGATGTAGGGCACGTTGCTGCCGCTCTCGAAGCCCTCGCCCTCGAGGATAATCTGGCAGCCGTCCTCGTAGGTGTAGGTAATCTTACGCCAGATGCCGATGGCGTCGGGGTGCTGCTGCGGAGCATCGACCTCGACCTTGATGGGCGACGTGTTGTCCTTGCCGAGAATGTACTGCACGGGGTCGAGGTAGTGCTGGCCCATGTCGCCCAGTCCGCCGCCGTCGTAGTCCCAGTAGCCGCGGAAGGTCTGGTGGGTACGGTGGACGTTATAGGGCTTGAAGGGAGCCGGGCCGAGCCACATGTCGTAGTCAAGCTCTGCGGGGACGGGCTCGGGCTGCAGGTTCTCCTTGCCTACCCAGAAGAATTTCCAGGTGAAGCCGGTGGCGCCGCTGACGGTGACCTTCAGGGGCCAGCCCAGCATGCCGCTGTCAACAAGCTTCTTCAGCGGCTCGACGGTGGTGCCGAGGCCGTAGAACGTGTCGGTGAAACGGAACCAGGTGTTGAGGCGGAAGATGCGGTTGTTCTGCTTGACGGCCTCCATCACGCGCTTGCCCTCGCCGATGGTACGTGTCATGGGCTTCTCGCACCAGATGTCCTTGCCTGCCTTGGCAGCCTCGACGCTCATCAGCGCATGCCAATGGGGTGGGGTAGCGATGTGGACGACATCGACGTTGGGGTCGTGGATGAGGTCGCGGAAGTCGTGATACGACACAGGGGTATCGTGGAAACGCTCCTTAGCCATGTTGACAGCCTGCTCCAGATGCTTCTTATCGACGTCGCAGACGGCCACGAGGCGGCAGCGCTCGTCGCTGGTGAAGTGATAACTGCTGCGTCCGATGCCTCCGACGCCGATGATACCCTTAGTGAGCTGGTCGCTCGGAGCCACATGCTTGGGTCCGCCCAGCACACGGCTTGGCACAATGGTGAACAGCGACGCTGCTCCCATCGTCTTCAGAAATTCTCTTCGTTTCATATGTTATTAACTGAATACGTTTTCTAAATCTTAATTTCTAATTCCTAATTTCTAATTTTCTAATTTTCATAGTCTTGTCAGCACGAGGTTCTTCCACTCGACCTTGATGCCGCCGCCGTCGTGAATCTGCAGGGCGATGCGTCCTGTGGCGCGGCCAATCTTGGCGTCCTTGATGTCGATCATGGGCTGTCCGTTGAGCCACGTCTGCACATGGTCACCCTCGACACGCAGCCGGAGCGTGTTCCAGTCGCCCTCCTTCAGGATGTCCTCCTTCTCGTCGGGGATCTGCACCAGCCAGCCGCGTCCGTACGACTCGTAGATGCCGCCGGTGTCGTTGCCCTTCGGCGCTACCTCACATTGCCAGCCGTTGACCTTCACGGGAGGCTCAACGAACGAGCGGAAGAAGACGCCCGAATTGCCGTTGGCCCACTGGCGGAACTCAAGCGTGAGGTCGAAGTCCTCGTAGTAGTCGCGTGTGGCCAGATAGCCGTACTGCTTGTTGGGACCGCTCTCGCACACCATGTTACCCTCGTCGTTGACATACCACAGCTCGGTGCCGTAGGCCTGCCAGCCCGTGAGGTCCTTGCCGTTGAAGAGGCTGACCTTCTCGCCCACATGCTTTTTGGGCAGCTCCTTTATCTTGATGTTGCGGAACGAGGCAGGATAGCCGTGATCCTGCAGGCAGATGACGCCGCGGTGGGCCAGGCCGTATTCAGGCGCATTCTCCCACTTGCCGCTGTTCTTGCGCTTGAACCAGTCCTCCGTCCATGCCTCGAACTCCAGAATCTTCACGCCGTTGAGCCAATGCTCCACATGGCCGTTGTCGAAGACGATGCGCGAGTTGTTCCACCGTCCCTGCGGGTTCACCTTCATCTTGCTCTCGTCGGGCAGGTGCATGGCGTAGTCCACGCCCAGCCGCTGCCAGGGCTCGAGCTTCGTGGGGGCGTTGTCCTCCTCCCAGCCGTCGTTGTCGATGAGCTGATATTCGGGGCCGGTGACGTAGGGCACGGGGAAGAAGGGATTCTCCACCACGTGATAGAGCAGTCCGCTGTTGCCGCCGTGGGTCAGCTTCCAGTCCCAGTCGATGATGAAATTCTCATACTGCTTCTTGGTGACGATGTAGCCGTTCTCGTCGCTGCCGTCGCCCGCAGCCTGCATGGTGCCGTCGACGACATGCCAGCCGTTCGTAAGCTCCGTGCCGTTGTAGTTCTTCCATTTGTCGAGCGTCTGCCCGTCGAAGAGCAGCTCCCAGCCGTCGGCAATCTCACTCTCTGTTAGTACATTCTGTTTCTTTTCACAAGCCGTCAAGGCAGTCAATGTGACAAAAGCTGTGAGGCACATGGCCCCCATGAATACTTTTTTCATAGTTGGATTTTTAAATTATCACCGACAAAAATACACTTTTTCTGAAAACCCACCAAACAAAAACGGCGTTTTTTCCTTGTCAAAGGAAAATATGCACTTCACCCTGTTTCCGCCGCCCCGGCCCGACAGCCTCTTTTCTTTCAGCTGTTAAGTCCAATCTTTAAAAAGACTAAAAAAATTTGCAATTCACGCGTAAAATGCTGAAATTTGACCCCAGAACTTCAAAAAACGTGCCCTATGGACTATAAAAAAGACAACCCAAACTACGACTTCGAAAAGAGAATATACTATTCACAGACCGTCAAGGCGGGGAAGCGCATCTATTATCTGGACGTGAAGAAGAGCAAGCGCGACGAGCTTTTCCTCTCCATCACCGAGAGCAAAAAAGTGTACACGTGGGAAGGCGAAGAGGGACAGTACAACTTCGAGAAGCATAAAATATTCCTCTATAAAGAAGACTTCAGCAAATTCATTGATGCGCTGAGCAACGCCATCCGCTTTATCCACGAGAACGGCGACCCCTCGCCCGCGGGCATGGTGGACGAATTGGCGGAGGACGAACCCACCCTCGGTGTCGCGGCACCTGCCGACGCCCCCCCCGCCGTGCAGGCGCAAAATCAAACTGCTCCCGACGAAACAGCAGCAGAAATCATCGACGACATAGACCTGAAAATAGATTTTTAAGGGAAAAACAGCAAAAAACTCCCGTTTTTGTTTCGTATCTCGCATTTTTGCCGTACCTTCGCGGCCACTTTGCGAAAAGCTCTCATTTCGTGTGATGGCGAATTAAGCAAAAAACTTAATTTAGAGTAACACTTAAAAGAAGGAAAAAATGAAAACATTCCAGCTCCAAGGCACTTCCCGCACGGAAGTCGGTAAGAAAAGTTCGCGCGAACTGCGCAAGCAGGGTCTCGTCCCTTGCAACATGTACGGAATCCAGAAAGATGAGAACGGTCTGCCCGTTGCCCTGCCTTTCGTTGTGAAGAAGGACGACCTCCGCAAGCTCATCTACACGCCCGACATCTACGTCGTTGACCTCACCATCGATGGCAAGCTCTACAACGCCATCATCCAGGAGATGCAGTTCCATCCCGTCAAGGACACCATCCTCCACATGGACTTCCTCGAGATCAACGAGGCCAAGCCCATCGTCATGGCTGTCCCCGTCCAGCTCACAGGTCTGGCTGCCGGTGTCAAGGCCGGTGGTAAGCTCGAGCAGATTGTCCGCCGCATCAAGGTGAAGGCTCTCTACAACGACATCCCCGAGCGTCTCGTTATCGACGTCACCAACCTCGGCCTCGGCAAGAGCATCAAGGTTGCCGACCTCAGCTTCGAAGGCCTCGAAATGGTTTCTCCCGCCAGCACCGTTGTCTGCGGCGTCATGACCACCCGTTCCTCACGTGAGGCTGATGCAACAGCCGAAGAAGGCGAGGAAGCAGCTGCTGAGTAATGAAGTACCTGATTGTCGGTCTGGGAAACCCGGGCGACGAGTACAAGGAAACCCGTCACAACATCGGTTACAACGTATTGGACGCCTTCGCAGAGGCGTCCAACGTTGTTTTCCAGGACAAGCGCTACGGCTACGTGGCCTATACGTCAGTCAAGAACTGCCAGCTCGTCCTCCTCAAGCCCACGACGTTCATGAACCTCAGCGGCAATGCCGTCCGCTACTGGATGAACAAGGAGAACATCCCCGGCGAGAACCTGCTCGTCGTCGTCGATGACCTCTCCCTGCCCGTCGGCACGCTGCGCCTCAAGGGCAAGGGCAGTGCCGGAGGCCACAACGGCCTGCGCCACATCGAGCAGATCCTCTGTTCGCAGAACTACGCCCGCCTGCGTGTCGGCATCGGCAACGGCTTCCCCCACGGCGCACAGATTGACTTCGTCCTCGGCGAGTTCGACGCCGCCGACCGCGCCCTCATCAACGCCCAGCTCCCCACCGCCATCGACATCATCAAGACCTTCTGCCTCTCCGGCCTCGACTTCACCATGAACCGCTTTAACCGCCACAAACCCACCCTCCCCGATGGAAGCAAGGATTGACAAATGGCTCTGGGCTGTGCGGCTCTATAAGACCCGCTCGCTGGCCACCGACGCCTGCAAGAACGGGCGCATCACCATCAACGGCACCGCCGCCAAACCCTCGAAGACCGTCCACGAAGGCGACACCGTCACCGTCCGCAAGCCCCCCGTCACCTACACCTTCCGCGTGCTTCAGGCCATCGAGAACCGTGTCGGCGCCAAGCTCGTGCCCGAGATGCTCGAGAACCTCACACCCAAGGAGCAGTACGACATCCTCGAGATGAACCGCATCAGCGGCTTCGTCAACCGCGCCCGGGGTACAGGCCGTCCCACCAAAAAGGACCGACGCGAGCTCGACGACTTCCGCGATGCCGACGTCCCCCTTTTCTTCGATGACTCGCCTTTCGACCTCGACGACGACGGCGGCGAATAGGCATCCGACCTTTGCTTTTTGAAGAAAGGCTTTTTTGTATTGCCCCGCCACTCGTCACGAGTGGCGGGGCAATAGCGCTTGAAAGGACGCTATTCCACCTCAAGACAGCTACTCCTCCCACTGCGTGTCGGCCAGCGCACGGAGGAGGGCGCAGAGGGCGGCACTGTCGTCGGGAGTGTCATCGAAGATAGCCTTGACAAGGCGGCAGTAGTAACAGGGGCTGATGATGTCGCCGCGGCGCAGTGCCGCAAGGGCACGGAAGTGAAAGCTGTAGCTCGTGTTGAGGTAGCGGGCAGTGAAAACCGGATGAGCGGCAAGCACACGCAGAGCCACTTCGCGGCGACGGGCACGAGCAGAGTCAAGAAACACGCCGTTAGCAACGGCAGAAGCATCTTTTTTTTCATAGATGTTATGATTAAACGGTTAAACAAAAATCCTTTGCAAAGTAACTGCTTTTTACATGCAAACTGTTGCCATTATAGGCAACATGTTTGAGCAAATCACAACGCAAAGGAATATTTCCGACGAATTACAAAAAGAATCTCTGCCGCTCGTTACACGAGCAGCGCGACAAAATGAGTCCACTCCCTTGAACTTTTCATGGGCTCATCCTGTCGAGGAAGAGCCCATGAAAAATCAAAGCTTTACGGTTATTTTACCAGGACCTTCTTTCCATTGCGGATGAGGATGCCCTTCTGCGTGCCATCCACGGGACGGCCCTGCAGGTCGTAGAAGCGTTCGGCGCTCTCTGCCTCCACGGCGGGTTCAACGCCCGTCATGTCGCCGGCATACACCGGATTACCGCTATCCTCATTATCAAATTCCTCTATATATGTGAAGTTGCACCAATTATCGGCATTCAGATACTTGTTCAGAGACCCCTTAGGAACATGTAGGATACAATTGTAGTTGAATGTGTTTGCGGCAATCTCGCATGGATTTTTTGCTTTGCAGTAGATGTCAGCCTCATCAGGCATACCGCTGAAGGCGAAATCATCAATCTTGGTTATATCTTCAGGAAGGGTAATGGAGGTCAGGCTTGTGCAACCGAAGAATGCACCCTCTCCGATGGACGTAACACCGTCGGGAATATCTATAAAGGGCAAAGAAGAGCAACCATGGAAAGCCGAGTGCTCGATTTCCGTAAGGCTACTCGGGAGCGTGACGGCAGAAAGGTTCTTACATCCAACAAACATTTGTTCCCTTAATGTAGTAATGCCTTCTGGAAAAGCAATTTTAGATAATTTGGTACAGCCAGAAAAAACGGCGAATCCTAATTGCGTGACACTTTCGGGAATGTCGATACTTGGAAGATTATCGCAACCCGCGAAAGCACAATCACCGATGGAAGTAATCGTATTCGGGAGAGAAACCGACTGCAAGAAATGGCAATACTGGAAAGAGCCACCTTCAACACCAACCACTTGATAGGCCTTTCCGTTGTAAGCTAGTTTCGAAGGGATGACGACGTCGAGCGGATAGTCGCGTTCATAGATATTCCAATACATCCTTAGACTGCGAGTTCTGCCATTAATATCTGGTTCTACGGTAACGGCGGTTCCATTATTCAGTCGATAGTACGTGCTGTCAACATACACATTTAAGCCTTCGGGCTTATGCGATTTGAACACAAAATCTCCTCTCCACCAAGTGTTGTTCCAGAATACATTAAGCGTGTATTTTCCATTGGGTATTCCGAGATAATTAAGCCAGAATCTGTGAAGATTACATCCGCCGGTTTCCTTATAATATAAAGTCTCATTATCCTCCGTTGTAATAACGGCGGTAATACAAGCGGCTCTCCCAAGGCCGACATAGATAATGTCATTATTCAGACTAGCCCTCAAATCATTGGCGTTTGCGGGTTCGGAATTATCATTCACCAAAGTGATGTCTGTACGAGCATGAACAGCTCCGGCAAACAGCAGCAGAGCAAAAAGTAAAAAAAGATTCTTTTTCATATTACTTGATTTTAATAGGTTAATAATTGTTTTATGAGTTCGCATGTATAAACCATTCTATCAAAAAGTAGAAACGTAATTGTTGGGAATGACCTTCAGAGAGGGATCCCCGAAATAGTTCCATTTTAGTAATACGTAATTTGCTGCACTTCCATACTGGTTGCGCATCGTGATAGCAGAATTATAACACAGCACTCCGAAGTTTCTTGTGGCAGAGTTATACGTTGTCAACACATTGTTAAAGTTTAGTGCAGCCGTAATAAGTTCAATGTTGAGCGAACTGATAGAAGAGCCGTAGAATCCTACTGCACCTCTCGCAATTGTAGTATTATTTACAATAGTGCGCGCCGTCAGCCACCTTTCTGCAAAACAAGGATCTGTAGTATAATAATTACAGCCAGTTAAATCACCCACTCCTGGAGAGGCACTAAAGACGAATGGCAGTTTGTTGTCATTCTGTAAGGATCCAGGAATGTCGTAGTATCCATTGACACTCCATTTATTCCAAAAGCCATCTCCGATGTAGTTAATCAAAAAAGCTCCGTCATTGATGACATCACATGTATTCGTTATTGTTGGATTATAGATGGTCGTAGCATTAGCATAGCCACTATTACCTGCGCCAGAATTAATGTCGTATAATCCAGTAAGTCCTCCCGTTCCATAATCGGAATAGTCAAGCATTTCCAGGATTAAGTTCATGTACTCATAATTATAATATGGCGCATTATTAGTCCACCCATCGCAAATCCCTATACTCTTATGCTGCCAAGTCTGGATAGACATAGTCTCATAATTGATGGTTCTATCCACCATCGTCTGCACCTCGCTATGATTCCGAGCACTAAAGCGCCCCACGAAAATGTCAGGAATAGAGTCACCGCCTGAAACCAGTGCATAGAAAGGGTCTGCAGCCCCATAATCGCCAGAGGTATTGGCCCCATCACCACATGAAAATGTCGGAACACGTTCGGCATCGCCAACTAGAAGCACATATAGCAAATTGGCATTTAAATAATACTCGTCCTGAATGTAATCGAATACATCTTCCGCTGACGTCCCCACTTGGCTCATTGTCACCAGTTTTGTAGTAATTCCCCATTGAAAAATATTTATGTGACATAAAACTGGCCATGTCCGTAGCAAACGAGTCACAGCAGATGATGAGCATTTCTTCAGAAGGGGGAGGTCCCTTTACGTCCTTTGCCCCTCCTGTTATTCGGGGCAGCTGTTTTGAGACGGAGGAAGCCGCCATTACATCATAGTTGATGAACTGTTTCCGGAAGAGCTCTTCCATGGACTTGTCTATCGTATGCCGGATACCCGAGGTCTGCACATTCCGGTCATCCGTGCCCGAGAACGACACCTCCACTTTCATCTTCTTATAGACGCGCAAGGTGCCAGTGACAGGGTTATACTGGAAGGGGTGCAACCGAACTACGCTGCCGCGCACATCGCGCATCAGGAAAGGAGCATCGGCACTTGCCAACTTCGCGGGATAGAAGGCATCTTTGTCATAAACCTCCGAGAAGGTGTAGGGCTCGTTCGAACTGATTATACTTCCTTTAGAAGGAGCCACCGGCAGAGTGATGTCTTCATACTCCGCATTCACTACCCGCACGTTGCAGGCTGAGGTCTGGGGAATGACCACGCTGTATGCATATTCGGGAAGGTCGGGATTTCCCTTCTGAAACATGCTATGCGCGTCGCGAGCCGTAATGGAGAAATAATCTTTTCCTTCGATGGAAACGGCATTTTTTGCATAGTTGCTTACCTCCAGCTCCATGACCAGTGAGCTCTCGGAAGAGGACAGCACCTTCATGCTGTTTGCATCCAACGTTTCTATTGCTGCACGTGTTTGTCCCTTCCATGATGCGTCTTCGGGAGAAAGGTTCAAACTCTCTTCCTTGCATGAAAACAACACCAGCAGGGTTGTTGCAACGGAAATGCTGTTTAGTAATATTTTTTTCATGATGATTTATATCATTTTTTGTTAGTATTCTTCAGTCACAGTTATCCTCGCCACTATTTGCCAACAAATAGGATGCAGAGCGTGGTTTCCCTCTGCCTATAAATATCATTCTATAAATCAGCTTTTTCATGATAAGCTTACTAATCCATTTAAAGGAAAAAGAACTAAAATCGCGGTAAAGATATTGTTTCTTTTAGAAACGAACAAATTTTTTTCAGGTTTTTTTTCAGAAAATTTTTTGCCCTAAGAGTTTATCGACCCGCTGCCAACACTAGCAGGACAAGAATCAGGAGGACGTTATGCTTACTTTTTTTCATGCCTCTACGGAAATTCCCCCTTGCGGGGGAAATTAGGAATTAGGAATTAGGAATTACGGGCTGCGCATGGTTTTCGTCCTCAGAGTTTTCCCCCTTGCGGGGGAAATTAGGAATTAGGAATTGAGTCCACTTGAAAAAGTCTATTTTATGCTTTTGCCCTTACTTGGGCGTTGTATAATCCACTGATTATCACCCAGGGCGATGCCCTGGGCTATGGGCTTACAGTCCCTTCAGGACTTTTTCAAGTGGACTCATTTTTTGTAGTTTTCTATCAAAAAATTTACTATTCCTGCGTTTCCTTTCTCTAATTCTGCACACTTATCCAGGTCTTTTGGGGCTTTTGTGTTTTCTGAGCAGATGTTGTAAATTTTTGCCTTTTTCCATGTAACACGTTGCACACAGGGGCAACAGCGGGCAGTTTTCTTGCTGTAACTTTGCAGCATGAAGACAAGAAACGATTGCATAACGTTTAACGCTGGCGTCATAACGTTTAACGCTGGCGTCACAGCGTTTAACGCTGGCGCCACAGCGTTTAACGCTGGGAAATTAGCGTTTAACGCTGACGGAGCAACGCCTCGGGTGTGCGTGATCGTGTGTGCGTGTCGCGCGTGTGCGTAAACATGTGTGTGCAACTGAAGGAATGAGTTAAATGATTATTAACCAATAAAAAAGTGTTATGAAAAAGGAGAGAAGTGTACTTTCGGCATTGGAGGCGGATTTGCCAAAGCCTCCGAGGAGTGGCAAGACCGTCGTCAGGCGGCGCAGACGGAAGATTCTGACGTACAGCGGCATCGGGCTGAAGACGTACATAGATGCGCTGGGCAACGAGATCCCCCTGCCGCTCAGCCACGGTGTCATCCAGCGGGCCCCGGCCCTGCTGCGCGAGGTGACGGAGCTGTGGCGCGACCAGGGGGCGAACATCATGGCGCAGCAGTTCACGGCGCTCCATGCGGTGCTGGGGAGCGTGCTGGACGGCTGCTATGTGCGTCAGCAGGAGAACACGTATATGCTGAACCTGCAGGTGATGATCATCGGCGGGGCGGGAGCGGGCAAGAGCCGTGTGGCACAGCTGGACCGGCTGGTCGAACCTATCGACCGCGAGCTGCGTCTGGCCTACCGACGGCGCATGGAGAACTACCGTCGCGAGCAGCAACACTATGCACTCGACCTGGCAGAGTGGAAGAAGGGCGGCGGCAAGGGGGAGTGTCCGCTGCCGCCCGACGAGCCGCTGCCGCGCAGCCTGATGCTGGCCGACGCCACCACACAGGCGGCACTGGTGCGCTGGCTGGCGGGCAACGACGGCCACCTGTCGCTGATGCGCCACGACGAACTGTCGACGCTGAAGAACGCGCTCGATGACCGCTGCGGGGCGTTCGGCGACATCCTGAAGAAGGCGTTCGACAACGGCAAGCACGAAAAGCAGCTACGTACGGACGACGAGGGGTACTACATCCGTCGCGTGGGGCTGGCGACGGTGTTCAGCACCACGCCCGGGGTGCTGCGGAGCTTCATAGGGTCGTATGAAGACGGCATGGGGTCGCGCATCATCGGCCACTTCACCGCCTCGGAACCGCGCTTCGACCACGACCTGGACAGCGAGGCCATGGCACGCTTCGATGCAAGGATGGAGAACCTGGCCGAGCGGGTGGAAGAGCTGTGGAGGGCAGCCTCACCCCAACCCTCCCCAGAAGGGAAGGGAGCCTACCCCCACCCCCTCCCTGAAGGGAAGGGAGCAGCGAGCGGAGGTAATCAAGTCACCCCTCCTTCAGGAGGGGCCGGGGGAGGCTTTTCAGGAGGGGTCGGGGGAGGCTATTACCTCTGCCTGTCGGCGGACCAGCAGGAACGGTTTGTACGGCACTTCAAATACCTGATGAGATACTACGTCGCTCTCGATGACCTGGGCGAGGAGGCTGTGCCCATCATCCGTCGCCGCGCTGTGGATGCCCGACGGATACTGATGATCTGGAGCCTCTGCCGAAGGACGGAGGAGCTCTATCGCGACAGCGCAGGAAAGATTGTGCTGCCCGCCGACGGACTGATACGGCCGACGGACGACGATGTGGTGAGCGTGCTGATGTTCGCCGACTATCTGGTCAGCCAGAGTGTCTTCATGCACCAGATGGTGGTGGGGACGGTGGAGGAACCGAAGCCTGCCGAGAAACCCGCAAGGCGTTCGCCGCTGGAGCACCTGAAGCAGCTGACGAACGTCTTTACCCTTGAAGAGGCAAACCTTGTCGGGAAAGTCTGTGCCGTCACTCCTCAGACCACGAAAGCACGCATCGTCCGGTGGATAGGCCAGGGATTTATAAGCGAGGTGGGGGATGGAGTGTATAAGAAATTGAAATTTAAGCGATAATTGATGATTGACAATTGAGAATTGACGGTGAAAATTGTTCCAATGTAGGCACACACGATCAGGCACACGCGAACATGCACACGTAATCAGGCACACGAGGAAAAAATTGGAATTTTTTCCAATTGACAATTGGTAATTGATAATTTTGAATTGAAGATTGAGAATGGATAATTTAGAATTGAGAATGGAAAATAGAGCATTGAGAATGGACAATGGTTTTAACGTGAACAAATGCGGAATGCCGGGGGTGGCGGATAGGACAGCCTATCTGCGCCACATGGAGTGGCGGATGGTGAGGATAGTGGGCGAGACGGGTGTGCTGGGGCGGTGGATGGAGACACTCTTCCCCACGGAGCAGGTGGCTTATGTCTGGGCACTCTACCGCGTGGGAGCCCTGCCCGACGAAAGGACGACATTCTTCTATGTCACCCGCGAGGGGTACACCGTCGATGCAAAGGTGATGGCGTACGGCCCCGACGGACATAGAGTGAAAGACGATAACACTGATCACTCATCTGCTCACTCATCTCGTGTCACTTGGCTTCATGCCCTCGACCGTCTGGAGCGGCCGTTGGCGCTTCCGCTGTTCGGCGAGCACCTTGCAGACACGCTGCCGTTTGCTCCGCTGTGTCTCGTGGAGAGCGAGAAGACGGCCCTCATCGCGAAGCTGTGGCGACCGGACTGCACCTGGCTTGCCACCGGCGGGAAGAGCTGCTTCACGGCGGAACGTCTGCATGTGCTCAGCGGGCGCACCGTCCTCGTCTGGCCCGATGCCGACGCCATCGGCGAATGGATGGAGAGGGCCGCCACGCTCGGTCCCGCGCTTGACATCAGCTTCCGCTTTCCTGCCACCTACCTCAACCACATCCGCCACGGTCCGCCCAAGGGCGACCTGGCCGACCTCATCGTGGTCACAAAGACGACGCAGGGCAACCCTTGCGCCCAGCATGAATAACGCGCGACCCATAGCGCAAAAAAACAAAAAACGCTCAAATAAACCCAAAACCGACAATGAAAACAAGTTCAACGAAAGGGGCCAGGAAACGCCCCACCACCCGTGCCGGACGGCGCGGCATGACACTCGCCGAATGGCACCGCCAGAACCAATGGCCCACTTTTAGTAAAGAAACAGACGACTCGCCCCTCTCCCAGGAGGGGTCGGGCGAGGCTACGATTCGCGGCCTGCACCCCGAGGATGCGGCGTTGATAGCGCAGCTGTGGGACGAGAGCCGTCACCGCGGCATACGCTTCAGCACCCTCGCCGCCATGTACTTCCCCGAGGCCGAGAGCCTAAATGCCGCCAAGGCACGCCTCTGCTACGAGCTGCGCTGCTGCCACGGCCTCACCGAGGCCCTCGAGCGCCTCCACCATCCCAAGAAGTCCTGTCGCTTCACCTGCGCCCAGCTGCGCCAGATCTTTCTGCTCTACGGCAGCCCGGGGGAATAGGAGGGGCTGGAAGGACTGGAAGGGCTGGAAGGACTGGATAAACTGGAGGGGGGCCGCTGTCCAGTCAATCCAGCCAATCCAGTCCTTCCAGCCAATCCAGTCAATCCAGTTCTTCCAGTCAATCCAGTCCTTCCAGCTCTCTTACTCTTCTTGTCAGCAGTTCGATGGTCGCGTGCTGCTGCTCAATTGTTCTGCGCTGCTGCTCAATGGTTTTGCGCAGTTGCTCTATCTCGTGCTGCTGGGCCTCGAGGGCTTCACGCTGGTTGGCGCGAAAGCCTAAGCGGGCGGCGGTCATCCGCTCGCGGATGCCGCCCTCGCTGACGAACTCCTGCTCGAGTTTGTTTTGCCAGGTGGTCATCATCTTGTCAATCAGGTGGCAGAGCGTGAGGGCCGTGTTGGCCATCTCCTCGTCCGTCCAGGTCGGGAAAAAGGGCTGGTAGTCCTCCTGGCGGTCGTGGCTTCGGCAGAAGCGCAGCATCCCCTCGTAGCGGGGATGGCTCGCCGCCCACACCTCCAGCCCGCGGCTGGTGAGATAGTCCTGGTAGTCCTCGCGCAACTCCTTGATGCTTCCCCGGGCGACGTTCATCAGCTTCACCTCCATCTCCATGGATGTCACGCCGTCGGCCGCACCCTCGACGATGTTCTGCTTACCGGAACGCGCAGCCTGCACCATCTGGTCGATCGTGCGGTCGCCGCGAACCAGGAAACGCTGCGTAAACGCGAAGGTCAGCTGATAGAGGGTGTTCGCCTTTTGGTAGAAGTGGAGGTCTTCCCACTTGGTCTGACGGCGGAGGAAGGTGGGATTGGAGGGGCTGGAAGGGCTGGAAGAACTGGATTGACTGGAAGGGCTGGAAGAACTGGATTGGCTGGAAGAACTGGATTGACTGGAAGGTTTCATGGGACTGGAGGGTTTCATGGGACTGGGGGTTAGGGGGAACAATTGGTTTCTGGGGACAAAGATAGTGAATGGGTGAAAGATGGGCAAGGGAAAACACCGCTTTTGCGGAATTTTTTTTAAAAAAATTCCTCCAACCGTGTCCTTGTTAAGTCGGCGTCAGGAAGTCGTCGTACCTTTGCAGAGAAAATGAAAAATGAATAATGAAAAATGAAAAATAAATAGCTTTGCTATGGAGCGCTACATATCAGAACAGTTTATTCGTCATTCTTAATTCTTCATTCTTCATTAAATTCCTAATTCCTAATTTCTAATTTCTAATTCTTTAATTTTAATCATGCCTATCACTTACCAGATTGTGGGTTGCACCAACCCGAAGGGCGCCGAGGGCGTCGAGTATGCCACCAACCGCGCCGTGAAGACCGGCGACTACGACTTCCGTCAGCTCACCGAGGACATCCAGTTCGCCACCACCGCTACCAAGGCCGACATCGTGGCCGTGCTCACCGCCGCCAAGGAGTTCATCAAGACGCACCTGCTGCAGGGTCAGCGCATCGTGCTGAGCGAGATCGGCGCCCTCCAGGCCAACGTCCGGAGCAAGTGCTTCGCCCAGTCGGTCATCCCCTCCGACAGCTTCGACCCCTCCTCGTTCATCAAGGGCGTCGGCATCCGCTTCCGCCCCGAAGCCGACCTCCTCAAGTACGTCCGCACCAACCGCTCGCTTAAGCGCGTTCCGAGCGCTCTGATGAGCTAAGGATGGTTTAGTTCGGCTGCGCCGAGGTTTAGTTTTGCTTCGCGAAGGTTTATTTCGGCCTTTGGCCGAGGTTTAGGAAGTGCCCTTCGGGCAGAAATTTCACAAAAAAAGTTCAAAATTTTGCAAAATTAGGGATAACTACATTTTGAATCATTTTGTTTGATATTTTGTAAGATTTTTGCCTCGAAGAGGCACTCCCAAAAACCGCGAAGCGGTAAACACTCTAAACCTCCGGCGCAGCCGGAACTAAACCTTTTGTTTCACAAAAACTAAACCATTGAAATCATATGAAAACCATCTCATGGAAAAAGATTTTCGAAATCGTGATTGCCGTGCTGACGGCCATCCTGGGCACATTGGGCGTTGTGAGCTGCGCTGGCTTGTAGCCGCAGGTTTAACTGCCCTAATGCTGATTGGATAACGTATAAGCGGGATTGAGCAATCGCTCAATCCCGCTTAATTGATAATTGATTATCGAGTGACTTCGCTCACTTAATCACGACCTTTTTGCCACCGATGATGTTGATGCCGCGCTGGGGAGCGGTGAGTCGCTGGCCGGCGAGGTTGTAGATGGGAGCCTCACCTGCCTCCACCTGACGGAAGCACGGACGGAAGTCAATGCCCGTAGCATCGCCCAAGTAGTAGAGGTTCCAGGCACCGACCACCTCGTAGTCGTTGGGCAGGATCTCGGTCTTCTCCAAGCCGATGGTGACGCTGCCGCCCTCCTCATCGATGCGGAAAGCGAGGGTGTTGAGGTAGCGTCCGTCGGCAAACCAGGCTGCGGTGGGCGTGGTGCCGTCAGGAGCATACCAGCCGTTGATGTCGCCGCCTGCGTACTGGTAGCAGTTCTCGTCGGCCACCTTCGTGGGGCT
>Ga0129306_1001558_pt1 | contig 25200 bp, 22 predicted proteins | sample P827metagenome_FD_94438 | JGI IMG/M metagenome (GOLD analysis project Ga0129306, IMG submission 94438) | Capybara group fecal microbial communities from Wisconsin, USA - P827 metagenome | ecosystem: Host-associated > Mammals > Digestive system > Large intestine > Fecal | place: USA: Wisconsin... | reverse complement strand
GAGCTGGGGCAGAGTTGAGAATCCCAAGAAGAACTTCAAGGCCGGCGACAAGCTTAAAGTTTTAATCAAGTCTATTTCGGACAGCAAGATTGCTTTGTCCTTAAAGTTTAACGATACCAATCCCTGGATTGATGCAGAGAAGAAGTATGCAGTAGGAACGGTTGTTACCGGTAAGGTAATGAGAATGGCTGATTTCGGTGCTTTCGTAGAGCTTGAGTCAGGCATCGACGCACTCCTTCATGTTTCTCAGATTTCCAAGGAGCACATTGAGAAGCCTTCAGACGTTCTTAAGGTAGGCGACGAAGTTACCGCTAAGGTAGTAGACTTCAACCTCGAAGACAAGAAGGTAAGCATCTCCATTAAGGCATTAACCGAGCCCGAAGAAGAGAAGAAGGAAGAAAAAGAAGACGATGCGGAAGTAGCAAGCGTTGACATCGACGCAGTTATAGCAAGCGAGTCCGAGGAAGCTTAATTTTCCCTTTAATAAAAGGTTTATAGTAGTTATGTATACTTGGTAGGTAGTCATAAACGACTACCTACTATTTATTTACGGGAGTGTATAAAATGGCATACGATTATGAGTATTTCAAAAAAGCAGTTTTTGAATTAACCACCATCGACTTGAATGCATACAAAGAAAAACAGATGAAAAGACGTATCGACACCCTTATCGATAAGCGTAAGGCTGACGGATACGATAAATATGTTGCAATGCTTAAAAGCGACAAGGAAGCGTTTGAAGAATTCGTAAGTTACTTAACCATCAACGTGTCTGAGTTCTATCGCAACCCCGACCAGTGGGAACTTATGGACAAAGAAATCTTCCCGGAGCTTATAGCAAAATTCGGTAAGAACTTAAAAATCTGGAGTGCCGCATGTTCTACAGGTGACGAGCCCTACTCACTTGTTATGGCTCTTTCCAAGCACGTGCCCATTAACCAGATTAAGATATATGCGACCGATATTGATAAACAGATTCTTGAAAAGGCTAAGCTTGGACTCTACAACGAAAAGAGTATCGAGAATGTGCCTGAAGAATTTAAAAAGAAATACTTCACGAAGGTCGGACCTTCCTACAAAATTTCCGATGAAATCAAGTCACGCGTTGAGTTTAAGCAGCACAATCTCTTGAAGGATCCTTATCCGAAGGACCTTCACATGATTGTGTGCCGTAACGTTTTGATTTACTTTACAGAGGAAGCCAAGGACGAAGTCTTCAGAAAGTTCTGCGATTGCTTGTACAGCAAGGGCGTTCTTTTTATCGGAAGTACGGAGCAGATTATCAATTACAAAGAAATCGGCTATCAGCGTAAGAATTCCTTCTACTACGATAAGCCTTGATTTAACCAAAGAAAATGCCTCGGAGCCGTGCAGGGTTCCGAGGCTATTATTATGTCTTGGTTAAATAACCATATGATTAAGTACGTGTGAAGCGTAATCATTGAACATATCTCTGTCGGTTCTGCGCTCGTCGGTGAGCTCGAAGAAGAGGTCGCGCGACTCATACGTACGCTTAAAGAACGGTGTTACAAGTGCGTCCCATTCGGGCAGGAACTGTGAGGTCTTGCGGGTGTAGCAGTTGGATGCTTTGGCCTGCTCGCGATGTTCTTTGTCCACGAAGGAAGATACGGACTTGTGAAGTGCGATATCTTCGGCGGGAAGATAGTAGTAATCCTTGTAGTTGGCGTAGAAGTACTTCATTTCTTCCTCGTAAAGCGGTACTCGCAGCATTCCCTGTCCGCCGGCGCCTGAAAAATAACATCTGTCATACAAAAATGACACAGGAGTCAGTAAATCGGCAGGAAGGTCCATAATCATCATGATTTCCGAATGCGTAGCGCCCGAAGAGTCTTCGTAGTAGCTTGCGGAAACCTTGGTAACCTTAAGCTTGCGGGTAAATAAATCACAGTACGCAAGAGCAGGAAGGATTGAAAGCATTCCCTTTAAATCTTCGAAATTATGAAGAAGCAGGAATTTTCTTAGGTCGGCATCTTTGGTACGGACAAAATCATGATAGAGTCCTATGAGGTCGCCGCCGGTGAACTGATCTTCACGGGTAATCTTTAAAAACTTCTCGATAGTCTTTTGCTTGCAGTTTTCAAGTTTTAAGAAGTTTTTGTATGGAGATATTCTTTTGTAAATATCAATTCCGACAAAACTGTCAAAATTGTAACCTAGAGAAAACTCACGGCACTTGGCTGTAAGATAAGGTATATCGAAATTGTTACCGTTATAGTGAATCAGCACTTTAAAGGACTCTGCAAAATCAAAGAACTCTTCAAGTAACGACTGCTCATCGTTGTATTCCTCGGCAAAATACTGGCGCGCCTGCCAGCCGTCCTTGTAATACAGGCAGCCGATAAGATAGAGCTTCGAAGTGCGTGCGGTAAAGCCCGTAGTCTCAATATCTATAAAAAGAATGTGCTCCAAAGGAGCTATGGTTTCAAGAGGATATAATACTTTAACGTCTGTGATACTTTCATCAATGATCTGCATGGTAGTCTCCTTGGTAAAGTAATTAAAAATATTAACCCCGTTGTCTGTTTATTTTAACATTTTTTGCGAATTTGTTCAACAATATTCGTTTTGACAGTTGCGCCAAAAAATAGTATATTAATAAAGTATGGTGGGTTGGAACATGAGTAGATGTGACAATGCTGTCATATTAGAAATGAGAAGGTTGGGTAAATGCAAAAATGGCGAAACTTACGTTCAGCGGTGGAATCCATCCCTATGACGGCAAGGAAATGTCCAAGGATATCCCCATTAAAGAGGTATATCCCGTAAGCGAATTGGTCTATCCTTTGTCCCAGCACATAGGCGCACCTGCCAAGCCCATTGTGGCCAAGGGTGATTATGTGCTTGCCGGTCAGAAGATTGCCGAGGCAGACGGTTTTGTTTCTTCACCGATTTATTCATCGGTATCCGGAACCGTTAAGGCAATTGAAGAGAGAAGGGTTGTAACCGGTAATAATGCCATGTCTGTCATTATCGAGAATGACGGATGTTATAATTCTGTTGAACCTTGGGAGGTAAAGCCTCTTGAGGAGATGTCAAGTGAGGAGATAATTGCACGTATCCGTGAAGCCGGCATTGTCGGAATGGGCGGTGCGGGATTTCCTACTCACGTCAAGCTTTCGGTCAAAGAACCCGCCAAGATCGATTACGTAATCGTAAACGGAGCGGAGTGCGAGCCGTATCTTACCAGCGACTACCGCAAGATGATTGAAGAGCCCGAAAAGCTTCTTGAAGGTTTGAGAGTATATCTTAAACTATTTCCTTATTCCCTGGGAATTATCGCAATCGAAGACAATAAGCCCGATTGTATCAAAGTTTATAAAGCACTTACGAAAGAAGAGCCCCGCATTACCGTTAAAGCTCTTCGTACGAAGTACCCTCAGGGTTCCGAGCGTCACTTAATCTATGCCGTTACGGGACGTGAGATCAATTCGAAACTCTTACCCGCAGACGTGGGATGCGTAGTTAACAACGTTGATACCGTCATTTCGGTAAGAAGAGCGATTTACGAAGGTATGCCGCTTATGCACCGCATCGTAACCGTTACGGGTAACTGCATTAAGAACCCGAGAAACTTTAAGGTTTTAATCGGTACTTCTTATGCAGATCTCGTGCCGGAAGCCGGTGGTTTCAAGCAAGACCCTGTTAAGATTATTTCCGGCGGTCCCATGATGGGCTTTTGTATGTTTGATTTGAACGTGCCGGTTACCAAGACCGCATCGGCTCTCCTGTGCCTGTCACGCGACGACATAAGCCGTATGGAGCCTTCGGCATGTATCAACTGCGGACAGTGCGTAGAGGTATGTCCGAGCCGCCTGCTTCCCAAGCTTTTATCGGATCACGCGGCCAATTTCAACGAAGAGGAATTCCTATTAAACCACGGCCTCGAATGCGTAGAGTGCGGATGCTGTAGCTTTATCTGTCCCGCCAAGCGCCCTCTTTGCCAGAATATTAAATCCCTTCGAAAGATTTGCCTTTCGAAAAAGAAAAAGTAGGAGGAAAGAACTTTGGATAAGTTATATAATGTTTCATCCAATCCCCATATCCGCTCCAAAGTAACCACCTCCGGAATAATGTTCTGTGTTATTGTGGCTTTACTTCCCGCAGCGGGATTCGGTATTTTCAGATTCGGACTGAACGCGCTTCTCCTTATCGGAGTGACAGTAGTGTCAGCTGTTCTTTCTGAGTTTTTGTTTAACCTGATTACCAAGAGGAAGAACACTTTAGGTGATTTCTCTGCTATAGTAACAGGCTTGCTTCTTGCACTTAACCTGCCTCCGGCAGCTCCCTGGTGGATCGGCGTTGTAGGCGGATTCTTTGCAATCGTAGTGGTTAAGATGCTTTTCGGCGGCTTGGGTCAGAACTTTATGAACCCTGCGCTCGGTGCAAGATGTTTTCTGGTAATTTCTTTTGCATCCATTATGACCAATTTCGCGGTAGACGGTGTTTCCGAGGCTACACCCCTTGCACTGTTAAAAGCAGGTGAGCCCGTTGATATCGTTGCCATGGCAAGAGGTTTCATACCCGGTACAATCGGTGAAATCAGCGTTATAGCCATTTTAATCGGTGCATGCTTCCTGATTCTTGTGGGTGTAATCGATATTCTGATTCCCGGAAGTTATATCGTTTCTTTTGTCATTTTCCTTGTTCTTTTCAGCGGCAGGGGATTTGATACCACATATATTGCGGCTCATTTATCGGGCGGCGGTCTTATGCTCGGTGCTTTCTTCATGGCGACCGACTATGTCACAAGGCCTATTACCAAGGCGGGTCAGCTGATTTACGGCATATTCCTCGGAGTTATGACCGGTATATTCAGATTGTTCGGACCTTCCGCAGAGGGTGTTTCTTTTGCAATCATTATCGGCAACTTACTCGTTCCGTTAATCGATATGTTTACAAAGCCTCGTTTCTTCGGCAAAGGAGGTGTACGTAACAATGAATGATCAGTTTAAATCAATCAAAGCAATAGAGCAGTCCGAAAGACGCAACAGACGCAATAACAAAGAGATTAAAGAGTTTATTATCAACACTCTTATCATGATTGCAATCGCACTTGTAGCCGGAGGAGTTCTCGGTTTCGTACACGAACTTACCAAGGAACCCATCGCCACAATGGCGGCAAGAGAGAAGCAGGCTGCCAACAGTAAGGTATTTGAATCTGCAGCAAGCTTTTCCGAGACTATTCTTGATGAGTCACTTGATTTAAGTGAATTTGAAACGCTTTATCCCGGCGTGGATATCACCGACTGCATTCAGGCACTCGATGATAACGGCAATGCCCTCGGATACGTATTCGAAGTTACTTCTCACGAAGGCTACGGCGGAGATATCGTGTTCAGCGCGGGCATTAACAATGACGGAAGCCTAAACGGTATATTTATTACATCGATTTCCGAGACTGCGGGTCTTGGTATGAGAGCTCCCGACGTTTTGGTTCCGCAGTTTATCGACAGGTATGTATCGAGCTTTGAAGTGGTTAAGGGCGGAGCATCGACTCCTTCTCAGATTGATGCCATTTCGGGTGCGACCATTACTTCCAAGGCGGTTACCAACGGTGTCAATGCCGCACTTGAATATTTCAGACTTTATTTGAACGGAGGTGAGGGACATGAATCATGAACAAGATGAAAGAGAATCCCTGATCTCTGAAATGTCGGAGAGATTCCTAAACGGTGTATTTAAAGAGAACCCTACCTTTGTTCTTTTGTTAGGTATGTGTCCCACACTTGCGGTTACCACAAGCGCCAAGAACGGTCTTGGCATGGGTATCACGACACTGGTGGTTCTTGCCCTCAGTAACCTGTTTATATCGTTACTCAGAAAAGTCATTCCCGACAAGATCAGAATACCCGCATTTATCGTAATCATCGCATCATTCGTTACGATGGTGGAATTGCTTTTGAATGCATATCTGCCGGGACTTTACAAGGCGCTCGGACTTTACATTCCGCTTATAGTGGTTAACTGTATCATCCTTGGTCGTGCCGAGGCATATGCTTATTCGCATTCGCCTTTGTTGTCACTTTTTGATGGTCTCGGAATGGGCACCGGATTTACTTTTGCACTTACAATAATCGGTGCATTACGTGAGCTTCTCGGCGCAGGTACTTTATTCGGAGCCAATGTTATGCCTAAGGGTTATGTTCCCGTAAGCATATTCATCATGGCGCCCGGTGCGTTCTTTGTACTGGCATTGCTAACAGCTATCCAGAATAAGGTCAAAGAAATCGGTGAGAAACACGGCAAGGACATGTCCAAGATTCAGTCCGGCTGCGGTCAGGATTGCTTAAACTGTAACCTTGAATGCGCTACTCCCGAGGTTAAAGCGGCTGCTCTTAAGAAAGAGGAGATTAGCGAGACTAAGGAGTCTTCCGAACCGGTAAGCGAAGAGCCTGAGGCCAAGGAAGAAAAGCCTAAAAAGGAAAAGAAAGAATCCAAGAATAAATTGATAGGTTTCGGCAAGAAAACCGACAAGCCGGCCAAAGAAGAAAATTCTGCCAAAGAAGAAAAATCCAAGGCAAAGGATGAGAAAAAATCATCCGAACCTGTCAAGGATAAGCCTAAGAAAGAAGATAAAAAGCCCAAAGCAGAAGAGGTCGAGAAAACTGATTCTGAAGCACCTGTAGCAGAGGAGCCCAAGGTTGAAACTCCCGAAGTAAAGATTGAGGAGCCTGTTGCTTCAGAGCCTGTCAAGGAAGAAGTTAAGTCAGAGCCTGTTACAGAAGAAAAAACTGAGGCAACTGCCGCTTCCGATGATGACGAGCTTGAATTCCTGGATTTCTCGGATCTTAAGAAAGCCGTCAAAGCAGGCGGTAAAGATACCAGAAAGCCCGTACGCAAGAAAGCATCTCTCGAAAAAGCAAAAGCTATGCTTGAAAAGGCCGAAGAATCAGTGAAGGAGGAGCAAAATGATTAAGAATCTGATAGTGTTATCGCTTGGTTCTGCATTAATCAATAACGTTGTGCTCAGCCAGTTCTTAGGTCTTTGTCCCTTCCTTGGTGTATCCAAGAAGGTTAAGACAGCCCTCGGTATGGGCGGTGCGGTTATATTCGTTATAACGCTTGCCAGCATAGTAACAGGTCTTATCTATAAAGGACTTTTGGTGACCTTTGACCTGACCTACCTTAAGACAATAGTATTTATACTTGTAATTGCTGCACTTGTACAGTTCGTAGAAATGTTCTTGAAGCGATTTGTACCGTCTCTATACAGTGCACTGGGCGTTTATTTACCGCTCATTACCACCAACTGTGCGGTTCTCGGCATTGCAATTACCAACGTTCAGAAAGATTATTCGATTCTCGAAGGTACCGTTAACGGATTTGCTACTGCGGTCGGATTTACGATTGCAATTGTTATTCTGGCAGGTATCCGCGAGAAAATGCAGTACAATGATATTCCCAAAGCCTTCAGAGGTATGCCCATAGTACTTGTTTCGGCAGGACTTATGGCTATTGCTTTCTGCGGTTTTGCGGGACTCTTGTAGGAGGTGCAACGTGAATTTTTCAGCGATTTTAACACCTTTGATTGTAATGCTCGGACTTGGCCTCTTTGTAGGCGTATTCTTAGGAATTGCCGGCATTGCGTTTAAGGTTAAGGTAGATGAAAAAGAAGAAGCGGTTTTAAAGGCACTTCCCGGCAACAACTGCGGCGGCTGCGGATTCCCGGGCTGCGCGGGTCTTGCTCATGCGATTGCACAGGGCGAGGCTCCGGTTAATCAGTGTCCCGTAGGCGGTGAGCCCGTTGCGGATGCAATAGCGGCCATCATGGGCACCACAGCCGAGAAGACCGAGAAAATGGTTGCTTTTGTTGCATGTAAAGCACATTGTGACGATATGACCATGGACTACGATTACTACGGAGTTGAAGACTGCCGTATGTTAAGCTTTGTGCCTAACGGCGGCCCCAAGTCATGTAATGACGGATGTCTGGGCTTCGGCACCTGTATGAAGACCTGTCCTTTTGACGCTATCCACGTAGTGGACGGTGTTGCCGTTGTAGACAGAGACAAGTGTAAGGCTTGCGGTAAGTGTATCGAAGTATGCCCCAAGCATCTTATTTCCCTTGTACCGTATAGCGCTCAGTATTTGGTGGCTTGTTCTTCGCAGCAGAAAGGGCCTGTTACCATGAAACAGTGTAAGGTCGGCTGTATCGGCTGCGGAATTTGTGCGAAGAACTGCCCGCTTGAAGCGGTCAAAGTCGAGAACTTCAATGCCACCATAGATTTTTCCGTATGTAAGAACTGTGGTACATGCGCAGAGAAATGCCCGAGAAAGACCATTGTTAAACAATACTAGTATGGAATAAGCCCTCACGGGGGCTTATTCGCTTTAAAGATAGGAACTGTGATTATGAAGCTTAACGATTACGATGAGGGAACCGGTGGAAGATTTGCATCCGGAGCGGCTGCTTTGGCCGTTTTACTTATTGTGTCCGTAATTATCATAGTTCTTGTGGCCAATAAAGATTATTTGAAACGCAAATTCGGTTCCGACAGCTCGTCGGTTACGACTTCTGTTTCCGAAACTTCGGCGCAGGCTTCATCAAGTACCGGAGCAAGTAATTCTGAAGTATTCGTGTCTGATTTAAGCTTTTATAAGGATTACGAAGACAGAGCATCAGCAACAGCAAGCACTTCAAGCACATCAGACACAAGCGCGACAACATCTGCAACCGCCACCACCCCCGAACTTACCGAAGAGAACGACGGCAAGCATACGCTTATAACCAATCTCGACGGCACTACCGAGTGGGCTGTTATCAGTCCTCATATTCCCAAGTGTGAATACGATTACACCAATCTCTTTGACCAGAACGGCAGACTTAAGTATTTTGAAAACGACAAATGCACGAGTTATTTCGGAATCGATGTAAGCAAAGACAATAACTACATCGACTACAATAAGGTCAAAAAAGACGGAGTTTCTTTTGTCATGATAAGGCTGGGGGCAAGAGGATATCAGACCGGTCAGATGTCGATTGATGATTACTTCAGAGACAACATTAAGCGTGCTACCGACGCAGGGCTTGACGTAGGCGTATATTTTATGTCGCAGGCAGTTACGGAAGATGAGGCAAGACAGGAAGCACAGTGCGTAATTGATAATTTGCTGGGCTATTCAATATCCTATCCCGTGGCACTTGTTATGCAGCCTGTTAAGAACGATACCGCCAGAAGCGACGCACTCTCCAAGAAAGACAGAACTACCGTAATAAGAGCATTTCTCAAGGCCATTAAGGACAAAGGCTACGTGCCGATAGTATACGGCGACAAGCGCTGGTTGTTCCAGGATATAGACCTTTCCAAAATAGTGGGAGATTTTGATATCTGGCTTTCCCAGACAGGCGTCGACTATCCCGATTACCCTTACAAATACGCCATGTGGCAGTATAATTTCAAGGGCTCCGTGGACGGAGTTTCGGGAGATGTGAACTTCAACATAAGCTTCGTGGATTACGCGCTCAAGTAACGCTTATGCCTTAAGATTCATAATAGTATCGGAAATCTTTACACGACTGTAGATTTCCGCATATTCTTTATTGGTGCAGTCGTCGATATAGTTCTGCATGAAGGATTTTTTGAAACCGTTTTTAATAAGAATGTCAGCCGCCTTGTTATATGCAACGGCGGCTTCTTTTTCGCTTGAATACTTGCCGATTACATAGTTGGAGCGTACATGTATGGTGGCTTTGTAAATCTTTTTCATTTTCTTTTCGATAACGGTAACGCCGTGATAGCGGTTTACCACCTTAAGATTCTCACGTCTGAAATCGAGAGAATCTGAATTCACAAATATATAATCCCTTCCCTCAACGGCAAAACTCATAATTCCGTAACGTTCTTTAATCGAAGTCTGCATACCGAACTCCGACACGAAATAATGATTACCCCTGCACATAATCTTATGCTGGGAAAAGAAAAACAAATCGTCTATATCAAACTTCAATTCTTCAAAAGGAGAGTAGAAGTAAGAAAAATCACGCTTTCTGATGTAGATTGGGTTGGAAAAATAAAGACCGTTGTCTCTTAAATTAATTAAAGACACGTATTTGTCGTAATTGATCGGATAGTCTTCGTGATAGTTGTAGCAGGAGTGCTTGGTATCGGTAAGAATTTCTTTGGCAAGGGAATAAGCCGCGGATGCCTGGATTTCCGAATCATAGCTTCCGAGACTGATGTGCTTTTGATTGATTGTAAGAGAAGCACGGTAGTTTTTCTCGCCGTTTTTCTTGGTATCGACATAGACTCCGGGTAACATTCTGTAACCTCCGATAACTAAATTATCTCATAGTTTGCATACTTTTTAAAGCATATGAATATATATTAAAAAATTATAAACAAAACTATTGATTATTGAATTAAGTTGGAATAAAATTGTTTTAACGTTTTAACTTAGTAAAGCAACAAAGGGCGGGTTATGAGTTACAAAAGTTTAATAGGCAAAGAAGAAGACAGAGACGTTTTGAAAAGTGAGGATGATTCTGCGGATAAGTGTGGAATTATCGGTCTTTCAAAGCGCCATATTTTTTTTCGCAAATTTTTCAAGACTTATTACATCGCTTATGAGGATTTAAATGCGGTATTCAGACGCGTTTACATGGTAAGCGGTCGTAAAGGTTCTATTCCGGCAGAATCGTTGGTTCTTGTATCATACGGTACCGAGGTTGCGAATATCGGAGTATCCGGCACTAAGTCCGCCAAGGAAATCCTCGAGAAATTGAAGGAAAAGGCTCCCCACATCGACACAATGTACAAAGGGGAATCGGAAGCAAAATGACCAGGGAAGAGAAGCTTGAGAGCGTGCTTAATGCATTCACACGCTACTATACGATACGTAAAGACGGCGTAACGCCGCCGTTTGCGGCTGAAGCCGATTTTATATCACACAATGAACAGTATATCTTGGTTAAATCCGCCAAGATTTCCGAAATGGATTCCAACGAATATGTTTTTTTCGCATCGGAAGGAGACTTAACACTTGAAAAGCTCACGGAGCTTGATAAGACAGCGTGGGAGACGGGACTTTCAAGAGTGGTTCCGAAGTCGGGACATCGCAATTCCGACGTAACACTCATAATTATTGCGGATAAGATTGAAGAAGACGCTTTTAAGCAGATTAAGAAGCTTAAACATTCCAAATCATATTTATTTACCATCCACGGATGGAGCAATTACAAATTGATTGCTATTGATCTTTCAAACGGTAAAACTGCCTACAACCGCCACGGCAGAGACTTAAAGAAGATCATTAACAATAAATAGGTACATGGGACAATATCCCTTTTACCACGGCATTATCAATACTCTTACAGTAAAAGGAGACAGAAATGACTGCATTATTAATTGTTCTTGCGGCAATTGTTTTGCTTATCATCGGCTATGTAACATATGGTTCATGGCTTGCAAAACAGTGGGGCATCGACCCCAACAAAAAGACACCTGCATATGAAAAAGAAGACGGTGTTGACTACGTGGCAGCTAAGCCCGCAGTATTAATGGGTCACCATTTTTCATCAATAGCAGGCGCAGGCCCCATCAACGGACCTATTCAGGCTTCCGTATTCGGTTGGGTTCCGGTTTTCCTTTGGTGTGTTATCGGTGGTATTTTCTTTGGCGGTCTTCAGGACTTTGGTTCGCTTTTTGCATCCATTCGTCATGACGGAAAATCAGTTGGTGAGATTATCAAGGATTCCATGGGATCCAAGGCTAAGAAGCTCTTTATCGTGTTTGCTTTGCTGGTACTCATCCTTGTTATCGCATCTTTTGTTAACGTCGTAGCAGCTACTTTTGCTACAGCTGCAGATGCTCCCAAGACATTTGGCTTTGTTACCGGTCCTACAGGCACACAGACTACTGCAATGATTTCCCTGTTATTCATTGTTCTTGCAATTATCTACGGTGTACTTACCAACAAGTGCGGCGTGAAGACTTTACCCGCTACCATCATCGGTATCGCAGGTATCGTTATCGCTGTTGTTGTAGGTCTTAACTGCGGTTTCGCTATGACCCGTACCGCATGGATCATCGTTATCGGTATTTATATCGCTGTTGCATCTTTGATTCCCGTATGGATCATGCTTCAGCCCAGAGATTACCTCTCCAGCTTCCTTCTTTATGCAATGATGATCGTTGCTGTTGTAGGTATTATCGTTTGCGCAATTACAGGCAATGCCAAGTTCGAAATTCCCGCTTTCACAGGCTGGTCCAACGGACTCGGTAACCTTTTCCCCGCATTGTTTATAACTGTAGCATGCGGTGCTTGCTCCGGTTTCCATTCACTTATTTCAACCGGTACTTCCAGTAAGCAGCTTGACAACGAGAAGAACGCCAAGGCTATCGGCTACGGCTCAATGCTTATCGAATCCGCACTCGGCATCATCGCCCTCATTGCGGTTGGTATGATCTTCAGTAAGTATCAGGCCAAGGAACTCGGCACATCGCCTGCCAACTACTTCGCAGCAGGTATTGCTACAATGTTCTCTACATCTGATGCTACAAGTGTTTATAAGACAATCTACGCATTACTTACACTTGCTGTATCAGTATTCGCTCTTACCAGCCTTGATACAGGTACAAGACTTTCACGTTTCATGTTCTCCGAGCTCTTCCTTAAGGATGAGGAGAACACATGGAAAGACGCAAAGGGTATTAGAAAAGTTCTTGCACATCCCTTATTCGGTACAACCCTCATGGTTGTTATCGGTTGCGTACTCGGCGGTTTGAGCCTCTCCCAGATTTGGGGACTCTTCGGTGCTGCCAACCAGCTCCTTGCAGGTATCGCTCTTATGGCAGTAGCTGCATGGCTCGGTGAAGTAGGCAAGAACAACAAGATGTTCTTTATCCCTATGATTTTCATGCTTGCAGCAACACTTACATTCCTTGCCATGAAGGTTGTAAGCATTGTTAAGCTTATCGCAGGTCTCGTACCCGATAAGACTGCAGCTTGGGGCGACTGGTTCCAGCTTGTATTCGCAGCTGCAATGTTCGTACTTGCAATCATCTTGATTGTACAGGGCGTTAAGACATTCTCTGCACAGGCTAAGGCTAAGAAGAAATAATAGAGGCGGAATAAACCCAAGGAGGTTATTCGAAGCCGACCGATAATAAAATGCTTTAGCATTTTATTATAGTGATAGTAAATATGTACAAAGAACCCTTAGGAAATCCCTAAGGGTTTTTTGCTTTAATACTTGAACTTGACAGAATTTTCGGTTACATTTATAGGAGCCAATATAATATACAAATCTACAGGAGAATCATTCATGTTCTATACAAGTACCAGAGACAATTCCATTAAGCTTACTGCTTCGGAAGCTGTTTTAAAGGGACTTTCCGACGACGGCGGCCTTTTCGTGCCCAGTGAGATTCCGCAGCTTACCAAATCACTTCGCGAGATAAGCGAAATGAGTTATCAGGAGACCGCATACACGGTCATGAAAGACTTTCTTTTTGACTATACAGAAGATGAACTCAGAAACTGCATAGAGAGAGCATACGACTCCAAGTTCGATACGGAAGAGATTGCTCCCCTTGTAGAGGCTGAAGGCACATATTACCTTGAACTGTTCCACGGTAAGACCATAGCGTTTAAGGATATGGCACTTTCCATCCTTCCTCACTTACTTACCACCGCAGCCCGTAAGAACAAATCGGACAAAGAAATCGTTATTCTTACCGCCACCAGCGGCGATACCGGTAAGGCTGCTCTTGCAGGATTTGCAGGCGTGCCCGGCACCAGAATCATTGTATTCTACCCCAAGGGAGGAGTTTCCAAGGTTCAGGAGCTCCAGATGATTACCCAGAAGGAATCCAACACCAAGGTTATCGGCGTTAAAGGTAACTTCGACGACTGCCAGTCTAAGGTTAAGGAACTTTTCGGTGATGCAGAGCTTAAAGAGAAGATGGCTGAGGCCGGCTTCCAGTTCTCAAGTGCCAATTCCATCAATATCGGCAGACTTGTGCCACAGATTGCATATTATGTATATGCTTACGGCAAGCTTCTTAAGGAAGACCGCATTAAGGACGGCGAGAAGATTAACATCTGTGTTCCTACCGGGAACTTCGGTAACATCCTTGCCGCATTCTATGCCAAGAACATGGGACTTCCCGTTAACAAGCTTATCTGCGCATCCAATGACAACAAGGTGCTTTTCGACTTCTTTAAAGACGGCGTATACGACAAGAACAGAGAGTTTATCCTTACAGATTCTCCTTCAATGGATATACTTATTTCATCTAACCTTGAGAGACTCATTTATCTTTCCACAGGTTGCGATGCCGCTAAGAACAAGGAACTTATGGAATCCCTTAAGACCAAGGGAATTTATGACATAAAGGATTCTTTTGCCAAGATTAAGGATCAGTTTGTGGGCGAGTTCGCCGACTGGAACGATTGCAGCGGAAAGATTAAGTCACTTTACGAAGAGACCGGCTATGTAATCGATACACATACAGCAGTTGCGGCTGCTTCTTACGACAAGTACGTTAAGGCTACAGGCGACTACACCAAGACCGTAATTGCTTCAACCGCAAGTCCTTTCAAGTTTGCGCGTTCCGTAATGAAGGCAATTGACCCCGCATATGAGAAAGAAGACGATTTCAAACTCATTGACGTTCTTTCCAAGACCGCCAATGTAGAGATTCCGAATGCAATCAATGAAATCCGCACTTCACCCGTCGTACACGACACGGTATGCGAGATTGCAGACATGAAGAAGCTTGTAATGGAAAACATCGGAATAGAATAAAGAGAATCAGGGGATACAACTATCGTGAAGGTTAAGAAACAGATTCTGATCGTCGATGACGTTACCACGAATCTTAAATGCTTAGGGGAGATATTACGTAACAAATATTCGCTTTCAATGGCCAAGTCCGGAGAGCAGGCATTAAGCATGCTTTCCAAGGTTAAGCTGGACCTTGTGCTTCTTGACGTTAAGATGCCCGGCATGGACGGGTACGAGACTTTTGCGAGGATCAGAGAGATAAGAGGATTTGAAGATATTCCGATCATCTTTCTTACAGCCGATACGGAGAGTGAGAGCGAATTAAAAGGCTTAAGACTCGGTGCTTATGACTTTATCAGAAAGCCTTATGAGCCCGAAGTTATGGTGGGTCGTATTGAGCGTGCGCTTTTCCAGGATGAGAAGACTCGCGAGATTAAGAGAGCGGCTTTGAAGGATTCGCTTACGGGTCTTTGGAACCGTAACTATATGCAGACGCAGATAGATAATCTTTCGCCCGACACTACAGGTACGTTTATGATTATGGACCTTGACAATTTCAAGGGTATAAACGATCACTACGGCCATGTTGTGGGTGATGAGGCGCTGGTTGCTTTTGCCGACACCTTAAGCAGATTTGTACACAAAGATGATATTGTGGCACGACTCGGTGGAGACGAGTTCGCCGTATTTCTTAACAACTGCTACGGACGCGAAATGCTCGAGGAAAGAGTGGCTTCGCTTATTAAGGAAGTCGAGAGAGAGCTTTGCATCATCAAGAACGACGATTCCGCAAGCTCTGTTTCCGTAGGTATTTCGGCTTATCCTTTTGACGGTAAGACATTTATCGAATTATATAATAACGCGGACAAAGCGCTTTATTTTGTCAAGAATAACGGCAAGTCCGGATTTCACTTCTATGATTCTGCCGAGAAATATTCTTTCCTTAAGAACGACAATGAAGGAGCTATCGATTTGTCGGATTTAATGGGCGGAATCGATGAAGATGACGAAGATGAAGGACCGTTTAAGGTTGAATACAACAGCTTTAAGAACATTTACAGATTTTTAAAGCGCTATGTCTCGAGAACTTCAAGCAAGATTCAGCTGATTCTTTTTACACTTAAGGACCTTTCCATGCAAAAGGAATCAGACGCGGGTGATCTTCTTAAGGCCATGAGAACCCTTGAAGACTGCGTACGCGGTACGCTTCGTAAGAATGACGTATCCGCAAGATATACCAATAACCAGTACATAGTAATCCTTATAGATGCGGATGAACAGAGCCGTCAGGTTGCGGTAGGACGTATACTTGATAACTGGAATGAGAATAACCATAATCAGAACATTTTGCTTAAGTATGATATGGAAGAAATGTTGGGTGATAAGGAAGAGAGAAACGCATGATAGCAATAACTGTTTTTATATTTTTATGGGGACTTTATCTTATTTATATGACTGTTAAGATGAAAGCCGGCGGAGAGATTCCCAAGCAATTACTCAGTGCCAAGATTAAGCTTGAAAGGGCGCATGACATCCCGGGCTACATCAGTTATATGTATAAGATAAATATGATTTTCGGTATCTTAATCTGTGCTTTGAGCGCGGTGCTTATATATGAGAACTTCAGACCCATCAATGAGTGGTTTCACATAATCGCCAATGCAGGGTCAATCATAGTTCTTGTTATTTATGCTGTAATCACGGTTAAGGCGCAGAATAAATATTTGTTTTAAAAATGAGAGAAGATTAGAAAAGGAGGATCAGAACTATGACCAAACAGGAATTGTACAGTCATGTAGATCACACACAATTAAAGGCTTTTGCCACATGGGAGGATATCGTTAAGCTTTGCGACGAGGCAGTTAAATATAAGACTGCATCCGTATGCGTTCCCCCTTGCTATATTAAGAGAATCCACGACAAGTACGGTAAGGATTTCAACATCTGTACCGTAATCGGTTTCCCTCTCGGATACTCCGTAACCGCAGCTAAGGTCGTAGAGGCTAAAGAGGCTATCAAGGACGGCGCCAATGAAGTTGATATGGTAATCAACATCAACGATGCCAAGAACGGCGACTTCGACAAGATTGAAGAAGAAATCAAGACTATCAAGGCTGCTTGCGGCGATAAGATTTTAAAGGTTATCATCGAGACCTGCTATCTTACCGATGAAGAGAAGATTAAGCTTTGCGGATGCGTAACTCGCGCTAAGGCTGAATACATTAAGACATCTACCGGCTTTGGCACCGGCGGAGCTACTTTTGATGATGTTAAATTGTTCAAAGAACACGTTGGTCCCGACGTTAAGATTAAAGCAGCAGGTGGAATCCGCACTAAAGAAGACATGGAAACATTCTTAAGCCTCGGTGCCGACAGACTCGGTACTTCCAGTGCAATTTCAATCTTGGAGGCATAATCGTAACATGAGTTCAGTTTCAGAAAGAATTGCTTCCTTAAGAGCACAAATGTCAGAGGTGGGAGCAGACTGGTTCTTTTGCACCAGTGATGATTTTCACGGTTCCGAATATGTAGCGGACTATTATAAGGTTAGGGAGCATTACACCGGATTCACCGGCGAGAATGCCTTCTTAATGCTTAACAAAGACGTTGCCAAGATGTGGACCGACGGCAGATTCTTTATCCAGGCGGAGAGAGAACTCGCAGGTTCAGGCGTAGACCTTATGCGCATGGCCGAGAAAGGCGTTCCCACAATGGGTGAATTCCTTAAGGCCAACTTTAAGGAAGGCGAGACCCTTACTTTTGACGGTCGTGCATTAAGCACATCCCTCGGTAAGGAACTTAAGAAGATTGTAGACAAGAAAAACGGCAAGCTTCTTTGCAACATCGACATTGCGGGAGATTTATGGGAAGACAGACCCGCGCTTCCTTCTACAAAGATATTTATACTCGGCGACGATGTTACGGGCGAATCCGTAGCGTCCAAACTCTCAAGAATTCGCGAGAAGATGAAAGAAGAAGAGACTACAGCTCACTTCCTTACATCCCTTGACGATATTATGTGGATTACCAACTTGCGTGCCGGCGATATTGAGTGTAATCCTGTGGCACTTTCTTATATGTATATCACTCTTGATGATGCAGTTATGTTCCTTCAGGAGAGCGAGACAACGGATGAAGTGCGTGATTACCTTAAGTCATTCGGCATCAGCCTTAAGAAGTATGAAGACGTATTCGAATTCTTAAACGGTGTTAAGATAAGCGGTAAGGTCCTTCTTGATACCAAGAAGGTTAACTACCTTTCATTCCTTACTTTGAGCGCCAAGGCTGAAGTTGTGGATGCGGCCAATCCTTCAACACTTATGAAGGCCATTAAGAACGAGACAGAGATTGCCCGTCTTAAAGAAGCATATATTGAGGATTCCGTATGCGTATCGAAGTTCCACTACTGGCTTAAGCAGAACATCGGAAAGATCGAGATTACAGAGCTTACCGCTGCCGATTATATCGACAATTTGCGAAAGAACGTGCCCGGCTTCATTGAGCTTTCTTTCCCTACCATCAGCGGATACGGCCCCAATGCGGCCATGATGCATTACAGCGCCACTCCCGAGAGTTACAGCGTTGTTAAGCCCGAAGGTATGCTTCTTATCGACTCCGGCGGACAGTACATGAAGGGTACAACCGATGTTACCAGAACATTTGCGTGCGGCCCTGTTACCGACGAGATGAAGCTTCATTACTCGAAGTCTGCGGCAGGTATGCTTGCACTTGCAGATGCGAAGTTCTTATACGGATGTACCGGACGTAACGTAGATATTCTTGCAAGACTTCCTTTGTGGGAGCTCGGAATCGATTATAAGTGCGGAACCGGTCACGGAGTAGGCTATATCCTTAACGTTCATGAGGGACCTCACAATATCAGATGGAAATATCTTGACGGTATGAGAGAGGCAGTTCTTGAGGACGGTATGATAGTCAGCGATGAGCCCGGCGTATATGTAGGCGGAAGCCACGGCATCAGAATTGAGAATATTATTTTGTGCCGCAAGGACGTAGAGAACGGTGACGGACAGTTCATGAAGTTTGAACATCTTACTTTTGCACCTCTCGATAAGGAACTTTTGGACAAGAAATACCTCTCAGAGAAGGATGTTGAGCGTATCAACGCATATCATAAAGACGTTTATGAGAAGACTGCTTCCTACTTTGAAGGCGAAGAGCTTAAATGGCTCAAAGACGCATGTGCGCCCATGTAATCAAGCAAAATTTTAATTTATTTTTATTGATTTTGTAATTGTGTTTTATTATAATATTCACCGTGTGAACTTAGTAACAAAATTTTTTATATAAGGAGATCAAATATGGCAAAAATCGATTTAACCCAGATCGGTATTACCGGTACAACCGAAATCGTTTACAACCCTTCTTATGAGCTTTTGTTCGAAGAAGAGACCAAAGCAGGTCTTACAGGTTTCGAAGTAGGTAAGGTTACCGAGCTTGATACCGTTAACGTTATGACAGGTATCTACACCGGACGTTCACCCAAAGACAAATACATTGTTATGGACGCTAACTCCAAAGACACTGTATGGTGGACCACCGAAGAGTACAAGAACGACAACCATCCCATGGACGAGAAGACCTGGGCAGTTGTTAAGGATCTTGCTAAGAAGGAACTCTCCAATAAGAGACTTTTCGTAGTAGATGCATTCTGTGGTGCTAACGCTGACACCCGTATGGCAGTTCGTTTCATCATGGAAGTAGCTTGGCAGGCACACTTCGTTAAGAACATGTTCATCCAGCCTACCGCTGAAGAAGAAGCTAACTTCAAGCCTGACTTCACTGTTTACACTGCATCCAAGGCTAAGGTTGAAAATTTCAAGGAACTCGGTCTTAACTCCGAAACTTGCGTAGCATTCAACATCACCTCCAAGGAACAGGTTATCCTTAACACCTGGTACGGCGGCGAGATGAAGAAGGGTATGTTCTCTATGATGAACTACTTCCTTCCTCTTAAGGGCATCGCTTCCATGCACTGCTCAGCTAACACCGATATGGAAGGTAAGAACACCGCAATCTTCTTCGGACTTTCCGGAACAGGTAAGACCACCCTTTCAACCGATCCTAAGCGTCTCCTCATCGGTGATGACGAGCACGGCTGGGATGACAACGGCGTATTCAACCTTGAAGGCGGTTGCTATGCTAAGGTTATCGGTCTTGATAAAGAGCATGAGCCTGACATCTACGGCGCAATCAAGAGAAACGCACTTCTTGAGAACGTAACCGTTGATGCTGCAGGTAAGATTGACTTCGACGATAAGAGCGTTACCGAGAACACTCGTGTATCTTATCCTATCGACCACATTAAGAACATCGTTAAGAAGGTTAACGGCAAGTCTTCAGGTCCTGAAGCTAAGAGCGTTATCTTCCTTTCAGCAGATGCTTTCGGAGTACTTCCTCCTGTATCTATTCTTACACCCGAACAGACACAGTACTACTTCTTAAGCGGTTTCACAGCTAAGCTTGCAGGTACAGAGCGCGGCATTACCGAGCCTACTCCTACATTCTCAGCTTGCTTCGGTCAGGCATTCCTTGAGTTACATCCTACCAAGTACGGTGAAGAGCTTGTTAAGAAGATGAAGAAGTCCGGCGCTAAGGCTTACCTTGTTAACACAGGTTGGAACGGAACCGGTAAGAGAATCTCCATCCCCGATACCAGAGGTATCATCGATGCTATTCTCGATGGCTCCATCAACAGCGCTCCTACCAAGAAGATTCCTTACTTTGACTTCGAAGTTCCTACAGAGCTTAAGGGAGTTAACACAGGTATTCTTGATCCTCGCGACACCTACGCTAACGCTTCCGAGTGGGAAGAGAAGGCTAAGGATCTTGCAGGAAGATTCATCAAGAACTTCAAGAAGTACGAGACCAACGATGCAGGTAAGGCACTTGTTGCAGCAGGTCCCCAGCTTTAATTTGAAATTCAGCTAATTTTGACCGGAGGCGGTTTGCCTCCGGTCTATTTTTATATTAAAATGAATATGTAAGATAGACTGTGTATTTTTATTCAAGCGAGGGGTTATGAAAAGAAACTACAAGTTATCCATTTCTTATGACGGTACCAGATATTACGGCTGGGAGCATCAGCCTAATACCGACATGACCATTCAAGGCAAGATTGAGAATGTTCTTTTGAAGATGACGGGCGAGATGCCCGATATTCAATGCTCCGGCAGAACCGATGCAGGCGTTCATGCCAAGGCCATGATTGCCAGTGTCGAGCTGGATACTCTTAAGTCCGAAGAAGACATCAAGAAATATCTGAACCGTTATCTTCCCGAAGATATCTGCATTAACTCCGTAAACGTCGCCGGAGACCGCTTCCACGCCCGTTACAATGCAAGAGGCAAGACATATGTATATACGTGCTATGTGGGCGATTCTAAGCCTATATTCGACCGTAAATATGTCTATGCACTTGATTCATGCCCGGATATAGGCAAGATGAAAGAGGCGGCAGAGTATCTGATGGGTGAACATGACTTTGCTTCCTTTTGCTCCAATCCCCGCATGAAGAAATCTACGGTAAGAACGGTAGATATGATAGATATACGTAAGAAAGATGACTATGTTATTTTTACTTACCACGGTAACGGTTTCTTACAGCACATGGTACGCATTCTTACAGGTACTCTTTTAGATGTCGGATTCCTTAAGAGAAGGCCCGAAAGTGTTAAGGAGCTTCTGCAGATTAAGGACAGAAGATTTGCCGGAGATACGGCGCCAGCATGCGGCCTGTGCCTCGAGAAGGTTGATTATTCATAGGTTTTATGGTATTATAATTACAACCTCGGGTGTTTGACCTTTAGTTTTGAACCTACAGTTACTTTAAACGGGATTCCTATATTCTCATGTGGATGTCAGGCCTCCTTTGCAGTGGAAGGCAGAAGCATGTATGCGGTTGCCCACCTAGATTTGTTCTAGGAGTCAAAAAGAGGTCGGCATTTCGGGGGGATTAAACTTTATAGTTTACCGAAAAAGGCGGCGGTAGCTGCCTTTTTTGGAGTGACTTAGCTTATGAAAAAATTCTTAAAGATAATGGACAGCTTCGGCAGACAACTTAAAGAGGATAACATTACCGCTTATGCGTCGAGCTGTGCTTTTTTTATTTTTTTGTCTTTAATACCGATGATAATGCTTCTTTTGGCTATATTACCGTACACGCCTATAGACCCGGCCCTGCTTACCAAGTGGGTGCTTGAGGAACTACCGGCAGGTACAGGTAATTTTGTTATTTCTGTTCTCGAAGAGATTTCCACAAGATCCATAGGATTAATCTCGGTTACGGCAGTTTTGACACTTTGGTCGGCAGGCAAGGGCATTAACTCGCTTATTGCGGGATTCAACGCCATTGATAAGAACGTTGATAAGCGAAACGGATTACTTGTAAGAGTCATAGCATGTTTATATACGCTGGTGTTTCTTGTAGGCGTGCTTCTTATGCTGATTCTTGTGGTAAGCGGTAACTTTATCATGGATGTGTCTGTGGGTGCGTTCCCGAGACTTGCCAAGGTATTTGAAGTACTGATGAATTTCAGAACTCTTATTTCCATCGGTGTGCTGTCCATTCTTTTTATGCTGTGTTATTCGCTTCTTCCTTACAAGAAGCATAAGTTCAGAGAGACATTTCCGGGTGCTGTCCTTGCAGCGACGGTTTGGACAGGTTATTCGTTCCTGTTTTCGTGGTATATTAACAAATTCGGCGCATACAGTATGTATGGCAGCCTTACAGCCATCATTATTCTTATGATCTGGCTATATATGTGTATGTATTTTCTTTTCCTCGGAGACAATCTTAATAAGTATTTCAGACCGCTTATCAGAGGTATTTTTAACAAGCAGCCCATATCGGAACTCAAGGCTCAGCTTGAAAGTTTGGAAGAAGATTAAGAAATAGTTCATTGATTTAATCGGTGTTTGAGTGTATTCTTTTTTAGGAACATTATTCGCGTAAGCGTAAATATATTATCAAGGAGAAGTTTATGGAACATAAGAAGATTTGGGAGAATTATTCCTCCAAGCAGCTTAAAGAATTAGAAGTACTTAATAAGGATTACAGAGACTTTCTTGACAACGGTAAGACCGAAAGAGAGTGCGTTAATGTAATCGTTAACATGGTTGAGAAGTCCGGTTATGTTGAGCTCGAAGAGAGACTTAAACAGGGCGGCAAGCTTAAGAAGGGCGAGAAGATTTATGCAGTTAACATGAATAAGGGCATCCTTCTTTTTAACATCGGTGAAGAGCCTCTTGAGAAGGGTATGAATATCCTCGGCGCTCACATCGATTCCCCCAGAATGGACATTAAGTCCAATCCCCTTTACGAGGATACAGACATTGCATATCTTGACACTCACTACTACGGCGGTGTTAAGAAGTATCAGTGGGTTACCATTCCGCTTTCACTTCACGGCGTAGTTGTTAAGAAGGACGGCACCACCGTTGAGCTTTCCATAGGTGAGGACGAGGACGATCCCGTATTCTTCGTATCAGACCTTCTTATTCACCTTTCTCAAGAACAGCTTGAGAAGAAAGCTGCCAAGGTTATCGAAGGCGAAGCACTTGACATTATTGTTGGTAACAGACCTTTAACCGTTAAGGCCAAGAAAGGTGAAGAAGAGAAAAAAGAAAAAGACCCAGTTAAGGCAATGGTTCTTAAGACTCTTAAGGATGATTACGATATCGACGAGGAAGATTTCCTCTCCGCAGAACTTGAAGTTGTTCCCGCAGGCAAGGCTCGTGAGGCAGGCTTTGACAGAAGCATGATTTTAGGCTATGGCCAGGACGACAGAGTATGCGCATTTACATCTCTTTACGCTTTCCTTCTTTGCAAGGACGTTAAGAGAACCGCTTGTTGCATCCTTGTAGACAAGGAAGAAATAGGCAGCGTAGGTGCAACCGGTATGACTTCCATGTTCTTTGAGAATGTTATCGCAGAGCTTGTTAACTTAGAGGGCAAGTACTCAGAACTTACCGTAAGAAGAGCCCTTGCGGCTTCACATATGCTTTCTTCGGACGTAAGCGCTGCATACGATCCTTCATATGCTTCCGCATTTGAGAAAAAGAACGCGGCTATCATGGGCGCAGGTATGGTATTTAACAAGTTTACCGGTTCCAGAGGCAAGTCCGGTTCCAATGATGCCAATGCAGAGTTCATCGCTTACATTCGTAAGATTATGGACGATGAGAAGGTTGTATTCCAGTTTGCCGAGCGTGGTAAGGTTGATCTTGGCGGCGGCGGAACAATCGCTTACATTATGGCCAAGTACGGTATGAACGTTATCGATGCGGGTGTAGCTGTTCTTAACATGCATGCTCCTTTCGAAGCTACCAGCAAGGCTGACGTTTATGAAACAATGAGAGGATATGTAGCATTCTTAGGCGGATGCGGAATGTAATTAGTAAGTAATGGATAAGCTTTTAAAGTCTGATTATTATTATGATTTGCCCGAAGAACTGATAGCTCAGGATCCGCTTCTTAAGCGCTCCGATTCAAGGCTTATGGTTCTTGATAAGAATACGGGTAAGACAGAACACAGACATTTTTACGATATTAAAGAATATTTAAAGGCAGGGGATTGCCTGGTGCTTAATAACACTAAGGTTATTCCCGCACGCCTTTACGGCACTACGCTTGATACAGGCGCGGTTGTGGAGATTTTGCTTTTGAAGCGTCTCGATGATTGCACCTGGGAAGCGCTTGTTAAGCCCGGTAAGAAAGTTCGCCCCGGTCGTATTATTGATTTTGGCGGCGGAATTCTTCGAGGCGAGGTGCTTAGCATAGGTGAAGAGGGTAGCAGACACATTAAGTTTCACTACGAAGGTATCTTTGAAGAGATTTTAGATAAGCTCGGAGAGATGCCTCTTCCTCCTTATATCACCCACAAGCTTGAAGACAAGAACCGCTATCAGACAGTATATGCCAAGTACGAGGGAAGTGCCGCAGCACCCACCGCAGGCTTACATTTCACCGAGGAACTCCTTGATGATATTCGTGCAATGGGTGTTAAGACTGTATTTGTAACACTTCACGTGGGCTTAGGCACCTTCAGACCGGTCAAAGAAGACAATATATTAGACCACCATATGCACTCCGAGTTCTATCAGGTAACACGCGAGGCTGCTGATGAAATCAATGCTACAAAGGCTAATGGCGGTCGTGTAATCTGTGTGGGTACTACAAGCTGTCGTACCATTGAGAGTTCCTGCGATGAGTCAGGCAAGGTAATCCCCGGCTCCGGCAATACCGAGATATTCATTTATCCCGGATACAAATTTAAGGTGCTTGATTGCCTTATTACCAATTTCCACCTTCCCGAATCTACGCTTATAATGCTTGTTTCTGCGCTTGCGGGAAGAGAGAACGTTTTGAATGCGTACAAGGAAGCCGTGGCTGAACGCTACAGATTCTTTAGCTTCGGCGATGCTATGTT
>Ga0129306_1001555_pt1 | contig 25255 bp, 29 predicted proteins | sample P827metagenome_FD_94438 | JGI IMG/M metagenome (GOLD analysis project Ga0129306, IMG submission 94438) | Capybara group fecal microbial communities from Wisconsin, USA - P827 metagenome | ecosystem: Host-associated > Mammals > Digestive system > Large intestine > Fecal | place: USA: Wisconsin... | reverse complement strand
GTGTTGAAAATTAATTAAAATAAAAATAGTGAATAGTAAAAAAAGAAAAATATTAGAAAATTGTTTTTGCAATTATTCTAATCTTTCTAATAATTCTTCGAGAGTTGGAGCACCAATAAATGCTAATGAATTGTTGATTGCAATTGCAGGGACTGCGTGAACTCCATAATCAATAGCTAAGTCTCTGTTAGCAGGATCAGCAATACTGAGGATTTGAACTTCGATTTCATCTCCTAATTTTGCTTTTGCTTCTTCAACAACTTTTACAGCACCTGGACAATGTGGACAGGTTGGTGAGGTAAATACTTCTATTTTGTGTGCCATTATATCACCTTGTTTAATAATTATTTAAGTTTTATTTTGTTTATAGTTAAATTGTAATTATAAATTCATAAAAATCTTTAACTTTTATAAATTTATTTTATATATTATTGTTCGTTACTATATAAATATTCCTATTTAAATAGAAAACATGGTTAAGAAGAAATAGAATAATTTTTGCTTTTTAATTAAAAAATAGTCTAAAACTCTAAATTGAAAATCTTATTTTCACTTAAAGTTTCAGTTAAGCTTTTTTTGGATTTAGGATAATTGACAGAAGTGTAATTGGTTACATTAGCTTTTGAAGCAGCCAATTCAATAGCCTTGTTTTTATTTCCAAGCTTATCAACTAATCCTAAGTTTTTAGCTTCATTACCATTGTATCTTTTGCCATGAGCTAATTTTGCAAGGTAATTTGGTTTTAAGTCTCTGTTTTTAGCTATTGCTTTGATGAATTGTGTATAATCTTGATCAATCATCTTTTGACCATTTAAAAGATTATCAGGGTTTGTTTCATTGGATTTATTCAATTTAAGATAATCCCTATTGTAAACTCCAGTAAGCTTGACTTTAGAGTATTTGCTGCTGTCAATATAGCTAAGGCCGATTCCTCCAATTGATGAAGATGAACTTGCAACGATGGCATCAGCACTGCTTGCAATCAAATAGCTCTCATCCAATCCCTTATCACCAATGTATGCAACAACTGGCTTGGTTGAGCTTTTAATGCAACTTGCAATCTCTTCACTCGCTACCTGGCTTCCACCTTTACTGTTGATATCCAAAACAATTGCCTTTACGGTTGGATTTGAATTAGCTTCATTCAATGCGTTTTCTATTTGGCTTGCGCTAGTGAATATCTTGGTGGAGTTGGATGAATCATAGGTGACAGCTCCATTGATAGTTATGACAGCTATTTCATCCTGCTGTGTAACTAAATTGCCAAATGGTAAAACAAGTATCAAAAGCAATACTATAGCAAGTATAATAAATGCACCTAAACCGATGTTAAGCCAATTTGTATTGTTTTCACTCATAGTATCACTCTTTTTTCTTATAATTCAGCATTTTTAGTTATTGTAATATTTCTTTATTTTTCATATTAATTTTTAAAAATTATTGTATTATAATATATTTACTTACATTAATATAAAGTTTATTTTTATAAAACTTATTTTTTATAATTTTATACAATACTTTCATTGATTTACATTAAATATATATCATTTGATTTTAAAAATTAATATATAGATTTATAAGATAATTAGGTGATTTTTTGACTAAAACAGTATTTTCTCCAGGTTCTGCAACAATCATCAATGCTATTTCAACTGGTTTCGGTTCTGCATTTGGTATAGGGTTAGGTATTGAGGCAGAGGCAAAGTTTTCCGATGTCGGTGTCAAGTGCTCATCAGATATAGGGGCTGATCCTCATTTGATGAACTTATGTGTAGAACAGGTTTTAGACCATTATAAAATAGGAAGTGCATTGGATTTCGATGATATCATACCTAGCTTGGATTTTGGAAATGGGCAGGGAATTGAAGTCAATACAAGATCCAATTTGCCTTTAGGTTCCGGTCTTTCTTCAAGCAGCGCTTTATCCAATGCTGTTGTCATGGCTGTCGCTGCATTGGTTGCAAGCGAGTTTTGCCTTGAGCCATTGACAGATATGGAAATGATAAACATGGGTATTGATGCATCCCTTGAAGCGGGAGTTACTATTACAGGTGCTTTTGATGATGCTTCTGCATCTTTCTTTGGAGGATTAACAATTACAGACAATGGCAATAGGGAGATTTTGCATCATGAAAGAATGCCTGATTATGATGTTTTGGTCTTTATGCCTGATAAGGAATCATTAAGCGGTTCTTCTGATGTTGATAGGATGAAATTGGTTGCTCCATTTGTAAGCATGGCATTCAATAAAGCCCTTGATGGCGATTATCTTGAAGCTTTGACATTAAATGGATTATTGTATGGTAATGTTTTAGGATTTGACAATAACATTGCCCTTGATGCACTTCAAGCTGGTGCACTTGCTTCTGGATTGTCTGGAACTGGGTCTTCATTTGTAGCTATTGTGGATGAGAGTTCCATTGATGGCGTTAAAGAGGCATGGGCATCCTATGATGGAAGAGTCATTGAAACAAAAGTGGATAACAGGGGAACAAGGATTATTTAATTTAGTAAATCTTGATATTTGTTGCATTTTTATTGTTGATTTTTAGATTATAGGTGACATTATGAAGTTTTGTTTTAACTGTGGAACCAAACTTTTAGAGGAGAATCAGAAGTTCTGCATTAAGTGCGGAACTAAATTGGAAGAGGAGGTTTCTGATTCGGAGTCTGGAAATACCGAGGATAATCCTCAAATCACTAATTATTATGATTATTTTGACAATTCTGTCGATGATGATTCAATCAAGAGCGAAAGCAAAGGGAACATAAATATTTTATTAAATGCCGTCGATATGGAAAGCAATACTTTCTTGAATGCAGATGAATGCTTTGACGATAATGATATGGACAGGGTATTCACTCATTTGAAGGCCAAGGCCCATGCGCATGATGAATATCAAAAACGTTTGATTTATGAGGAAAATAAAAAGAGGAAAGAATATGGCAGTTACGACCATGACGAGGAATGGCAGCGCATTCTAGATGCTGAAGACTCTGAAGACAGAGAGCCTATTTGGGTCATGGATTTCAAGAATGCTCCAAGACATCCTTTTGCCCTACATGAGATTTACAGTCAAGGAAATTTAGTTTTAAAGTCTGCTATTGGAACTGATGAGCATGATCAATGGCTAAAAAGAAAACGGGAACGTGAAGAGTTGAAAAAAAGACTGAGGGAATATGAAGAGTGAGAGAAAGAGAAAGGTAATATGTGATTGAAAAAAATTGTAATTATGATTTGAAAAAGAGACAATTTGAGTGGGAATATTAATTTTTTTGCTTGAGGGGATATTGTGGAAAATGAGTTGGATGAAGTGCTGGAAAAGATTGACAATCTGATTGGTAGCTGCCGTTATATGGACTGCATGGTGTTTTTCGAAAAATCCTTGAAAAAATATCCTGAAGGTATTAACTTACACGAATCCGAAAAAATCGATGATTTCAATTTGGCAATAAACAATAAGGTTTCATCAGGATATAGGAATGCCTTGAAAACAGATTCCAACAATCCAGTGCTTCTGGCATGTATGGCACATTTCTATCTGAGGATTGCTGAATATGTTAAGGCCCTTATGCTAATTAATAGGGCTTTGGAAATAGATGAGGGATACATGTTTGCATTGCTTAACAAAGCTCAAATACTGCATCAAATGGGGCGATATGAGGATGCGGTTGACGTCTGCTATAGGATGCTGAACATTGACAGCAAATATGCTTCTGCTTTGGTAGAAACATCTTTAATCTCCTATGATTTGAAGGATTATGACATGGCCTTTAAGTTAATTGATAAAGCCTTGAGGATTGAGCCTCACAATAAGGATGCAATTGATGCAAGAAATGAATTTCTACATGATCTGGATGATTTAGTTTAGTTCTTTAAATTATATATTGGCAAATTTTTATCTAATTTTGCTATTTTTTTATCTATTTTTTAAAATAAAGTGGTCTGCTTGGTTTTATCTCTACTTGGAAACTCATGCAGGTATTCGAATATTTCATCTGGATTGTTCATTATATTGTTTTCATTTGTTCTTTTATAGAAGATTTTCATTAGTTCCTTTTGATTTGGACTAGCTATTCCATAGCTCTCTCCATAAGTCCTGATGTACTTTTCCTTAAGTCCTGGGAAATGCTTGTCTAGCTTCTTATAGAAATATTCCCTATTTCCTTCTCTCAATGTCATTCCCATTCCAAAACAGATTATTCCCTTGACATTTGAGTCTATGCAATAGTCAAGTATTCCATTGATGTTTTCTTCTGTATCGTTAATGAATGGGAGAATTGGGCATAGCCAAACAACTGTAGGTATGTCATGTTTATTTAGAATTTTCAATACCTTCACTCTTTCCTTTGTAGTGCATACGTTAGGTTCAAGAATCTTGCACAAGTCCTCATCGTATGTTGTCAATGTCATCTGAATGACTACCTTTGCCTTTTCATTGATCTCCTTAAGCAAATCCAAGTCCCTAAGTATTAGATTGGATTTTGTTATGCAAGTGAATCCGTGACCGTATTTGTTAATGAGTTCCAAGGATTCCCTTACACTTTGTATCTTCTTTTCAAGAGGTATGTATGGGTCTGTCATTGATCCTGTTCCAATCATGACCTTTTCCTTTTTATTCCTTAGGGCTTTCTTAAGGAGTTCTGTTGCATTTTCTTTCACTTCAATGTCTTCAAATGCATGGTCCATATTGTAGACTTTGCTTCTTGAGTCGCAGTAGATGCAGCCATGAGTGCAACCTCTGTACAGGTTCATTCCATTCTTGTTGGATAAAATACTTTTAGCGTTAACGTAATGCATGATTTCACTTGTATTTCCTATTTTTTCTTATTCTATTTTTGGTTTTAATATATTAAATTATTTCTGAGAGCATTTGAAAAGAATTTGATAAAAATTAATACAAAGAAAAGTTAATTTCAATAAGCATGTTTATATAAGATGAAATATAAAGTATAATTATTATCAAAACTATGGAGTTATTTTTGTGGATAAGAAAGAGATTATGGGCTTATTTGAAAATGAGGAAGAAGCTCAAGATGTTCTTGAAAAGTCTAGAAAAAGAATCGATGAAATTGATAATGATTTAGTTAACTTAATAAGTGAAAGAACTTCACTTGCTAGGGATATTGTTTTAGCTAAAGTTTTTTTAGGCATGGAAATTTATGACAAGTCAAGAGAAGAGCAAATCCATGCCAAAGTAAGAAAATTAGCTGAAGACCTAAATATTGATAACGATATTCTTAGCGATATTATGGACATGCTAACAACTTTAAATAAAAATAAACAAAGAGAAATTTTGGAGGAATGATTATGGGAAACATTAGAACTTCATTCGTAAAACGTATATCAAAAGAATTAATTGAAACTCACCAAGGTAAATTTACCACTGATTTTGAAGAAAACAAAAAATTAGTGGCAGAGTACTCTACTGTAAGTACTAAACACTTAAGAAATAAAATTGCTGGTTACATTACTAGATTAGTAAAACAACAAGCAAACCAAGCTTAATTTTATTTTTTCTTTTTTTAAGATTAATTTATTTTAATCTTCACTACTTTTAGATTAATTAATTTTAATCTACCACTTTTTTAAATTTTTTTATTCATTTTAACATTTTTTTAAATTTCATGATTCTAATTTTAGGATCTTTATCATTTTTATTAATTATCCAGTATTTTTTATTAACAAATCTCCAATTTAGATTGAAAAATGTAAAATTAATAATTAAATATATAAATACCCTTTAATATAATTAATAAATGGATAATAGTCTATAAAATATAATTTATCAAAATTTTATTTTTAATTTTTAATTAAAGAAAAGGTGTGTAAACAAAATGGAATTAATTGTAGCCAAATTTGGCGGTACTTCGATTGGAAATGGACAAAGAATTAGAAAAGCTGCACAATCTATCGTAAATGCATATATGGAAGGAAAGAAGGTTGTGGTTGTTGTATCAGCTATTAACAAGACTACTGATGACTTAGTAGCTATTGCTGATGAATCCATTGGAAAAGAAGTAACTGAAAAGCAATTGGCGGAAATTTTATCCATGGGTGAGAGAACCAGCATTAGAGTATTTTCATCAGTCTTGGAATCCTTAGGTGTAAAATCCGAATACATAGATCCAAGCCATGACTTATGGCCTGTAATAACTGATGATAACTATGGAAAAGCTCAAATTGATTTTGAAAGAACTGAAGAACAAGCTCAAGGACTTTTAGGACTTTTAGAGCAAGGAATTATTCCAGTTGTCTGCGGATTCTTGGGAAGGACTGAAAATGGAGAAGTAACCACTTTGGGAAGAGGTGGAAGTGATGTAACTGCATTCCTATTAGGTCATTGCTTAAATGCAGATGATGTGATTATCGTTACCGATGTGGATGGAGTCATGTCCACTGATCCAAGAAAAATCAATGAAGCTGAAAAATTGGATTACATCTCTGTTGAAGAGATGAGAGATTTAGCTACTCACGGAGCACAAGTTTTACACCCTCATGCTTTAAGATTTAAAGATCCTGAAATAAAAGCAAAAATCATTAGCTTTGAAAAAGGTGATTTGTCTGATCCTGGGACTGAGATTGTAGGTCCCTTTGAAGATTCCATGAGCAAATCAGTATGCTTGCATCCAGAACCTATTTCTGTTGTCGCTTTGGTTGGAGAGGATTTGCTTAATCAAATCGGGCTCCTTGCAAAAATGACAACTTTGGTGGCGGAAGCTAACATCAACATTTATGGAATTTCTGCAGGTCAAAATTCAATTACCTTATTCTTGGATAAATGCGATGCTGATGAAGCATACCATTTATTGCACAACTTAGTCATTGCTGAAGACAGTTTAAGCTCAATATCCTTAGGTAGAGACATTGCTATGTTAACCATGATTAACCCAGACTTTATTGAAACTCCTGGTGTAATCACTGAAATCACCAATCCACTTAAGGAAGCACACATAAACATCGTTGAAATCTCATCATCCCAAACTGCTATTGTCTTATTTATTAACTGGGAAGATGGTAAGGTAGCATACGACTTAATAAAGGGAGTTTTATAACTCTCGCTTTTATTATTTTTACCCAATAAAGAAGTGTTTACTTTTATTTTCATTTAAGAGAAGTAAAATCTTCTGTTCGTTTTTTATTGTAATTAATTTTTATTTACAATCCTTGAATGTTCGTAAAAATATTTGGTTTTTAATGATACGAACTTTAACTGATTAAGTATTTGAAATTAATATGATTCTTTAGAAATTAAAATTAGATTGAAATAAAAATCAATGATTAGATTTATTAAATATCGAAATAAAAATTCAAAAATAATTATAATAGTAAAAAGGTGTTTTTTATGCGTTTTGAAGGAACTGCTGTTGCTATGGTCACTCCTATGCATGAGGATGGATCCATAGATGAAGAAGGATACAGACAAAATATTAACTGGTTGATTGACAATGATGTGGACGGTTTAGTTGCTGTAGGAACCACTGGTGAATCTGCTACTTTAACCCATGATGAACATAGAAGAGTTCTTGACATCATGATTGATGAAGTTGACGGTAGGGTAACTACCATTGCAGGAACTGGAAGTAATGCAACTACTGAAGCATTGGACTTAACCAAATATGCAGATGATGCTGGAGCAGATATGGCTCTATTGATCACTCCATATTACAACAAACCACAACAACATGGTGTTATTGAACATTATACTCAAATTGCAAATGCAGTGGACATTGACCTCATCACTTACAATGTTCCATCACGTACCAGTTTGGATATGGCTCCTGAAACCATTGTGGAACTTGCAAAAGTGGACAATATCTCTGCTTTAAAAGAAGCTTCCTCTGATGTGGACAAAGTATCCAAAACCATGAAACTCTTAAGGGATGAAGGATTGGAAGACGATATTGTAATATTGTCTGGTAGTGATGAATTGACCCTTCCTTTAATGTCTGTTGGTGCAAGAGGTGTAGTGAGTGCATCTGCTAACATCGATCCAAGAACCATGGTTCAAATGGTAAACTGCATTTTAGATGGTAACTATGACCAAGCTTTGGAATTACATTACAAACAATATGACTTAATCAAAGCTTTATTCATTGAAACCAGTCCAGCACCTGCAAAAGAAGCATTGAAAATGATGGGAATGCCTGCAGGACCATTAAGATTACCTTTAGTTCCTATGTTAGAAGAGAACAAAGCAATCTTAAGAAAAGCATTGGAAGATGCTGGAATTTTATAATTCCAGTTTTTATTTTTTTTACAATTTGATTATACTTATAAAATTATTTAGATGATATTATGATAAAAGTTGCTGTAACTGGAGCTGCTGGAAGAATGGGCTCCGGCATTATAAGAAAAATTACTGAACAGGATGATATGGAAGTAGTGGCTGCTATTGAAATGCCAAACACTCCTTTAGCAGGTGTCGATGCTGGTGAAAAAGCAGGTATCGGTAATATTGGAGTTCCTATTGTCGGTTCAGAAGATTTGGAAAAAGCATTGAAAGAATCTGGAGCTGAAGTATTGGTTGACTTTACCATTGCTCCTGCTGCTGTTGAAACCATTAAAAGAACTGCTGAATGTGGCGTAAACTTAGTGGTTGGTACCACTGGATTTACTGAAGAGCAAGCTAAAGGAAACGCTGATGTAATCAAGGAAAAGAACATCAAGGCAGTTATCTCCTCTAATTTCTCAATTGGTGTAAACGTATTCTTTAAGGTATTGAAGGACTTGACTCCTATCTTAAATGACTTTGATATTGAAATCATTGAAGCTCACCACAACCAAAAGGCGGATGCTCCTTCCGGAACTGCAATGACTGCATTTGAAGTGGTTGCTGACGCTCTTGAAAGAAACCCTGAAGAAGTGGGAGTCTATGGAAGACAAGGTCAAGTAGGAAAAAGAACCAAAGAGGAAATCGGTATACATGCAGTACGTGGTGGAGACATTGTAGGGGACCACACTGTATTGTATGTTGGCGATGGTGAAAGATTGGAAGTTAAACACATGGCACATACTAGAGAAGTATTCATTGCTGGTGTTATCAGAGCTTTAAGATTCGTAGGTTCAGCAGAACCTGGAAAAGTTAACGACATGTCTGATGTTTTAGGAATTTAATTTAATTCCTCTTTCTTTTAGAAAATAAACTTTAATTATTTTCTTTTAGAAAAAATAAATAAATATTATAATTATCGAGATGATTTAAATGGTAAAAGTAGGTGTACTTGGTGCAACTGGAATGGTAGGTCAAAGATTCATCCAATTGTTGGCTGATCATCCTGATTTTGAAATTGCTGCACTTGCAGCTTCCGGAAGATCTGCAGGCAAAAAATATGAAGACGCTACCACTTGGTATATGAATAGTGAAATGCCGGAATCTGTAAGAGACATTACTGTTATTGAAACTGACCCTGCACAGATGGATAAGGATGTTGAAATAGTGTTCTCTTCACTTCCTGCTGATTTTGCTGCAAAAGTCGAGCCAGAATTTGCAAAGGATTTTGTTGTGGCATCAAATGCTAGTGCGATGAGAATGAAAAAGGACATTCCTTTAGTCATTCCTGAAGTCAATCCACAATTCTTGGACATGATTGAAGCGCAACAGAAAAACAACAACTGGGACGGTTTCATTGTAACTAACCCTAACTGTTCAACCATTGCTTTGACATTAACATTAAAGCCAATTTATGATAATTTCAACATAAACAGGATTTATGTATCTACCATGCAAGCTGTTTCAGGAGCAGGTTATAATGGTGTTCCTTCAATGGCTATTGTAGATAACTTGGTTCCATACATTGGCGGTGAAGAGGAAAAGATGGAAAGCGAAACATTGCATCTTTTAGGTTCACTTGACGGTGATGAAGTTGTACCTGCAAACTTCTCATTAAGCGCATCATGCCACAGAGTGCCTGTTATTGATGGTCACACTGAAGCAGTATTCGTTGAGCTTGATGATGAAGCAGACATTGATAAAATCAAAAAGACAATGGCTGACTTTAGAGGACTTCCTCAAGAATTAGGTCTTCATTCCGCTCCAGAACAACCTGTTATCGTAAAAGAAGAAGATGACAGACCTCAACCAAGAATGGACAGAATGGCTTATGGCGGTATGGCTGCTACTGTAGGTAGAGTCAGAAAAGATCAAGCATTTGATAACAGCTTCAAATATGTTCTTGTAGGGCATAATACAATTAGAGGTGCTGCAGGTGCTTCTATATTGAATGCTGAATTGATTAATAAACAAATATTATAATATTTTTTATTAATTCTTTTTTTACTTTTTTTGATATTTTTTTAAATCTTTTTTTTATTGACGTTTTAGTGTTTCGTAAAACTATTGTTTAATGAACTTAATTAAACTATTGCTGAGATTAAAGGCAAAACCGAAGGCATGCCATTTAGAAGACTTCCATTGCCAAGATACACTGCAGACAGAATTAATTTTAAATAAGTTGAATGATTTCAACTTATATCTTTTTTCTCTTTTTTAACTAAATTTAAAAAACTAATTTTATTAATTTATTTAATATTAAATTTAATGAAACTAAATTTAAAAAACTAATTTTTTTAAAAAGGAGTTCCTCCCCAGCTTATGGAAAAATTAATTAATGAGCATACACCGGAGAAACTAATAAAAACCTATTCCTAAACTGATTACCTAATAAGGAATTTTAATATTAAAAGAATTATGCCTAATAAAATGTAAGCAATAGCTTCTGTATAATCAGTCATTTTTAACACCCCCTTAGAAAGGAAAGTGTAGGAATATGTTTATGGGAAATAATAATTACCTTTCTCTCCTTCCAATCAAAAATTCACTTTAATGCATCATTTAGTATTTTATTTATGCCTGATAAGAAGAAGAACTCCTAAAATATTATATATTATATATTATATATTATATATTATATATTATATATAATTTAAATATATGTTTTAAAAAAAGAAATAAAGGGCATATAATAATAAATAGTTAAAAATAGTAAACCAAAAAATAGAAAATAAAAAGTATAATGAAAATAAAACTAAACAAAAAAGAGGTTCTTATGCAGTTACAAAAGTAACTGCAAAAAAACAAGAAAAACCTTTAACGATTGTTAGAGAAAGGTTAATCATATTTCCCATAAACACATTATGTTATGTTACTAATTACATATAAATATATCTATCAAACTGATATAAATGCTTTAAAAAGTAAAAAAAGTAAATAAATAGTTATATATAGTAAACTAAACTAAAATAAGAATTCGTTTATCTTAAAAAATCCCCTACTTAAGAAATGAATATAATCCCAATAAGCAAAAATATATATATATATATATATATATTAAAATGCAAATACTTAAAATCATTAAGTATATAGAATGATATCATGATAGTGAATAAACAAATCATAAGCGGACTAATAATATGCTTTATCCTTGCAATCCCCTCATTCCTATTGGGAAACATATTCCCAATAATAGGCGGGCCAATCATAGCAATCCTACTTGGAATGGTCATTGCCATATTTTGGAAGGACAAGGGCAATGCAGAGGACGGAATCGGCTTTACCTCCAAATACATTCTTCAGCTTGCAGTTGTATTTTTAGGATTTGGCCTTAATTTAAGCGTAATAGTCCAAACAGGAATACAATCACTGCCAATTATAATCGGAACAATATCAATAGCCCTTATTGTTGCATACATAATGATGAAGGCAATGAAGATGGAGAGAAACTCTGCAATTCTCATTGGTGTAGGGTCATCCATCTGTGGAGGCTCTGCAATCGCTGCAACAGCACCTGTCATCGGTGCAAATGATGAGGAAGTTGCACAATCAATCTCAATAATATTTTTCTTCAATGTAATAGCTGCAATAATATTTCCTATCCTTGGAAGGATCCTTGGATTTTCTACAGTAAGTGGAGATGCATTTGGAATATTTGCCGGAACTGCAATAAACGACACATCTTCAGTTACAGCGGCAGCTGCAACATGGGACAATATGTGGGGACTTGGATCTTCAACCCTTGATAAGGCAGCAACCGTTAAGCTTACAAGAACACTTGCAATTATTCCAATTACCCTTGCATTATCATATATAGTGGGCAAAAAGGAAGAGGCAAAGGAGAATTTAGGCCTTAACGATAAAGAGGGATTCAGCTTAAAAAGAGCATTTCCAACATTTATAGGATTTTTCATAATTGCATCCATCATAACAACAATAGCAACAAGCTTTGGAGCAGACCCAAGCCTATTTGTTCCGCTAAAGGAAATCAGCAAGTTTTTAATTGTTATGGCAATGCTTGCAATAGGCCTAAACAGTGATATTGTAAAACTTGTAAAGACAGGTGGGAAACCGTTAATTCTTGGTGCAAGCTGTTGGATAGCCATAACTCTTGTCAGCCTATTATTGCAACGCCTTTTAGGAATTTGGTAATATTTACCAATTTCCACTCTTTTTAATAAAATAATACTAAAAAATTAAAATTATTTGCTACTTAGCAAGAGCCTCAAACAATAATCACTTAACTATATATTATATTAAAATCATAAATTATAATTATATAAATACTTACTAATATTAAGAAGAATTCAAATAAACTTTTTATTTTTTCTTGTTTTAAATTATTCATAATATTGTAATATTTAATAAATCTTGTTAAAACTAATAATTATTATTTAATTAGTTATTTCCTTTATTTGGAGGACATGAAATGGCAAAAAATGACGACACAATGTTTATAGGAGAGTTTCGTAAAACTATTGTTTAATGAACTAAATTAAACCCTTAATATTTTTTCTTATTTTACTTATTTAAAGGGTTTATTGTCCTTGGTTTATATAAGTTTTGTGGAAGGGGTTTTTAACAGTGTTATAGGGGGTATGTTTCCACAAATCTGTTATCATATTATATAAATCTTTCCTTGTTTTTTTCCTTGATTTTGAGGAGGCTGTTATTAACGTTGTTATATAGGGTATGTTTCCAAATTTTTAATAAAATCTCAAATCTTTATAATCTCTTTTTTTATTCAAATAAGAGATAAACATTCACTATTCATATATTAAGTATAAAAAACTTTTTATTTGTTTTTTAAGTGCAATTTATTAATTTATAACTATTTTACTTAGATCTTAATTCTTTTTTAAAAAATATCATAATCTATTCTAATAATAAATCTTAAAAATATCCTCATAGGTGTTATTATGAATGTTTTAGTTTCTTTTGAAATAAAGTTCAAGACGAATAGGGAAAGATTAATAGGCATATTAAAGCACTTTGCATTTAAGCGAATTCAAGAGAATCTGTATTTTGGAAATATGGGTTATGATGAGCTGTTTATGATGCAAACAGATATTATGGAGAATATAAGGGAATATGATAGTATTATCTTAAAAAAAATACTCCCTAAAAGAATATAATTATTAAGAAAAATATATATTATTACAAATATAGAAAAAGATATTTCAAAATTATCCTTAAAAAATATAAAAGTGAAAAATATGTCTAATGAAAAACCCTTCGGACTTACTGCTCGACAAAAGATACAAAAGGGAATGACAATCACTCGAGAAAAGATCATACCTATGGAATTTGATGAAAGCAGATATGATATTGTTGAGGTTAATGTTGAAATCAAGGATTTAGACCCTGTTTTCCATGACTATAAAATTGTAAACCTATCTGATCTTCATCTTGGCCAATGGCTGACTGCAGAGTATTTGGAAGGTGTAATCGATATTGTAAACAGACAGGAACCAGACATGGTTGCACTTACTGGAGACTATGTGTCCTATATTCTTGATGATGTTGCAGAAGACCTTGAGCGATGCCTATCAATGATTGAAGTTAAGGATGCATCCCTTGCAGTGCTTGGAAATCATGACCATTGGAACGGAGCAGATGAAATTAGGCAAATCCTGAAAAATGCAGGAATAATGGATGTGAGCAATGATGTCTATACAATATACAAGGATGGGGAAAAGGAAGTGACTAATCTTCATATTGCCGGTGTTGACAGCATGAAGTTGCATAAGGAAGACATTGATGCTGTTATGCTTAAGATACCAGAACATGGCCCTGCAATAATGCTTGCTCATGAACCTGATTTTGCAGACATTGCCGCAACTACCGGAAGATTTGCACTTCAAATATCAGGCCATTCCCATGGCGGCCAATTCATTATTCCCGGACTCAACACCACAATTTTAAGAAGTGCATGTTCTCGAAAATACCCCGTTGGAGAATACCAAGTGGGGGATATGGTACAATATACATCTAAGGGATTGGGAACAAATGTTTTCTGGCTTAGAATCAATTGTGCCCCTGAAATTACAATTTTTAGATTAAAAAGTCCTGAAGTTGAAGAAAAAATTGGAAATGAGGAAAGCAAAAACATTAATCAAACATTATCAGTTAATCATTCCAAGAAAATGTTCCCAACAAGGGATGATGTTGATAATTTCTTAAATATTGATGATATTAGCGAATTTGTAGAATCAAAAAGAAAAAGAATTCCAGTTTATATGGAAAATAAAACAGACAACATTAAAGAAAACATAAATGAAATCCCAAAAATTATAGAAAATAAGACAGAAGAAATAAAAAACAATTTAAAGTTTAATTAAGTTCATAAACCATAGCTTTAAAAGGTCATTATAAAAATCTTTTACAAATTTAGTTGTTTTTAGTTTTTATGAAGTTTCATAAAACTATGGTTTTATGAACTTAATTATGGCATGGCATCATAATCAATAAACTCTTTCTTTACATTAACATTGTCAACATCAACTCTTTCACGATATATGCACTTGCCATAATCCAAATGGGTCCTGTATACTTCAAATATTGCATAATCCGCTTTTTCATCCAAATGCACTTGATATGGCACATCTCCAAGATAGCAGGTTCCCACATAGTTGCTGTCATTATACAACACTTTCCCATTTTTTGAGTAGAATATAACATTTATGGCATGTCTTCCATAGCTTTTCTGATTGTATGTAATTTCATATCCCTTTTCTGTAGTAACCTTTGAATCATATTGGCTTGAATGAATGTATCTGGTGATTTTCAAATCATCTACGGTGACTGAACTAGCCATGGAATTAGTGACTGCAGGTACAACAACTGTTGCTATAACTATTATTGCAAGAACAATCAGAATTCCTGCAAGGCAATATTTTCCGCTGTTGTCATTTTCAGAGCTAGCATTTTGGCTGCTGGACCCACTTCCTCCGAAACTGCCGGGATAGTATCCTCCAATATCAGAATCATCATAACCTCTTCCATACATCTTCTCTGTATCGCTGGCTCCATAGTGATAGTCTGCATTCTGCATGAAAAAGTCATCGTCGCCTATCATGAGTTTCCCCCCATTCATTCTTTTGTATAATTCTATTTTTATAATGAGTATTTATTTTTTTATATTTCCATTTCCCAATCGCTACAAGCACTTAATGAAGTTTTTTAAAAAAAGAGGTAAATAAATTTATTTACCTAATGAATGTCGAAGATATCCTGTAATTCTGGTGAATTATAAATCGCTTTAATCAAGAAGGCTGAAATCATGTCATTGCCAGATCCACCTTTATCAAGATGTTGGACCATTTGATAAATGAATGTTGAATCAGGAAAAATTTTCTCTTCTAGTTCATCGAAATCGACTCCTTCAACACATAAGTTATCTACCAATGCAACCTTAGCTGTGCATGCTTCAAGTATATGCTCGTTTTCTACTGTCTCCATTGTTAGGCCAAGTTTTTCCAATTCTTTTGTCACTTTCTCAATTATTTGAATCATTTCATCACCTTTTAATTAATTTTTTCAAATTTTTCTTATTCGAAATCCCTTTCCAGTCGATATTTAAAAAAGATAAAAAAGAGGATAAAAAATATAAAAATTACATGTATAATGATGAAGGAGCTGCATTCACCTCTTCTTCCTCATTAGCCAACTCATCTAATGGTTTATGGAAAGTGCCGAATCCAACTATTTTTTCCTTGTTTATTGAAATGGAAAAAACAGGGCCTTTCTCCAAATCCACTACCATAAAATCAATGAAATCATCGCTTTCACCAATGATCCTGCATGGTTCAAGCATTTTTCCTTCTTCAAGCATGACTCTAACCATCTCTTCTGCAGGAATCTCTTTCACACCTTCAATCTCTAACTTGTAACTCTTTACTTTTCCTTCAATTTCTGCTACTTTTTCACTAAAATTCATAAGAATTGCCTCCAATTATTAAATAAATACAATGAAATATTATACAATGAAATATTATACAATGAAATATTATACAATAAAATCATTGATACAAAGCCTTGGACATTCCAACATTCTCTCCTTCTGATTCTTCTTCTTTATCTGGCTTATGCAAAATGGATAATCCGCAAATCTGTTCCTTTTTTATACTGAGGGAAAAGGTAGGTCCTTCTCTTTTATAAAACATGAAATCCAAGTATTCATCGTTTTCACCAATGATTTTGCCAGGACCCAAATATCCTTGATCATTTAGCATGAGCATAATCATATCTTCCAATTTGCATTCCTCTTCCTTTTTCTCTGTCACATGATATTTGTCTAAGTCGCCTTGCATTTCCTTTATTTTTTCACTTATTTTCATTGTCTTTACCTCCAATGTTTTTTTAATTCTTAGTTCTACTACATTAATAGGATACATATTAAACGATTACATGGTTTAATCAAAATAGGTTTTTAAAGATGATGTTATTAGTTGTGACTTAATACTCAACAATCCTAAAACAAATAGGTGATCCTTATTTTAGAATTTCCCATTTTCCATCATGGTTTTAAAAATAGAACTGTTTTGTCCAAAGCAATTGAAAATAGGACAAACAGATATTCTGGAAACTCCAGATTTCAAGTCAAAATTATTTATAAAATCATCAACCATATCACCCATGCAAATCATCCCTTCACTCTCAAAAAGTATAAGGGCATGGTCACATATAAAGCTTTGGTTTTTTAATGATTTTTTAAAAAAAGATTAAATAATATTGCTTCTTAAAATAAGTTTATAAAGAAATTAATTTAACCTAAAAGGGGACAATCATATGATGGAAATTCATTGCAAGGACTGCGGAGGCAATAAGTTTGCCAGAAAGGAAGAGATGTACATTTGCACTAGCTGTGGCAGAGAGTATTCCGCATTTGAGGTTATAGAGCTTACAGATGATGTGATATCTGATCAAAAGACTTTTGAGTCAAAAAAAGGTTCCATAACTGAAAAGACTAAGGATTTTCATCCTAAAAAACCCTTAAGCTATTATGAATCAGCTTTAAAAAGAAATCCTGATGATTTTAATGCTCAATTGAATATAATTTATCTAAAAGCTGAAAAGGCTAAAGTCACTGAAGTAATTCCATATATCAGAAAAATGATCAATACATCTCCTAAAATCCTAAAGTCAATTAAGGATAGTCATTTGGATGAAGACAAGGAAATGGAAGCGATTTGGGAAGTAGGAGGCATATTTCAGATAACAGCAGTTACCTTCAAGAATTCAGAGGATGCAAATACAAGAAAGATGGCCAATGATGCATATGCACAAAGAGTCAATAAGGAATGGTATCTCCGTATTCTCGAATTGACTAAGCTATTTTTCACTTTTGGGATGATTTGGAAAGAATTTTTGAGGGTAAGTATGAGGAATTGGCTGTAAATTCCTATAAGACTGGAATTTGGTATTATTTGGATATAATCAAGCTTGCAGATGATCAGGATGTTCATATTAAAAAGATAAGGCATTATGAAGAGAAAATAAGATTGGTAGAACCTGATTTTGAGTCTAAATTGGACATTAAAGTTGGTAAAACTAAGGATTCTTTCCTTGGAAGGCTGTTGTCTAGAAAGTAGCATTTTTAGTTTTTTATTTTCTTTCTCACTCTTATACTTTTTTTAATCCATAATCAATTTCTTATTTCTTAATTTTAGATTAAAAAAACAAAATAGTTAAATAAGTTAAAGTGCAATATAGTAATGTTGTTTTTAAAATTTTCTTTACCGGGCCCGTAGCTCAGTCTGGCAGAGCGCTTGGCTCTTAACCTTGTTGTCGCGGGTTCAATCCCCGTCGGGCCCGCTTTTTAGTTTCACATAACTTTTTTTTAAATAACTAAATTAAACATGCTTTTTAGTTTTTCATAGCTTTTTTTAAATAACTAAATTAGACATAGCTTTTTAGTTTCGCATAGCTTTTTTTTAAACAACTAAATGGATATATTTAACAAGTTATTCATTATTTTCTTTTGTGTTTTCCTCTTGCTGTTGGGTAATTATTCTTTCCAGATTATCGATCTTTTCCTCTAATCTTTCAAATTTCTTTTTGGAGTTTCTATGAATGATTGCCGCAGCCAAAGTAGCTGTACCCACTCCTGAAAGGATATATCCGCTCCAAACAAGGAATATGCTTGTCAATACTCCTCCAGGGGTACTGCCTAAAACTGCATACCCATTACTTGTAAATGCATTTGAAGTCATGGCTAATGAATTTATAGGGGTTTGATTTTCAAGAAATATTGTTATGACAAGACAAGTGAATACAATGCTTACCAAAATCAAAATCAGTTTTTCCAATCCATTCTCATCAGTATACTCTAAAAACCTATGATATAAGAACACTACCATATATAGCATTGTAGGGATGCGGATGAAGTCCCAATATCCAAGTAATGTTGCTCCAAAGACAAGAGAGGATATTGATGCCAGTGGCATTAGGAATATGCTTGCTATCCTGCTTCTTGTTGAACAGTCATAAAATGCCACTACAATATATGTTGATACAAAGATATCAATTAGGGAATTAATTAAAAACAGCTCAGTGCTTATTGTAAAAAATCTATCAAAGAAGAAGTTTATTATGCAGAAATATTCAACAGAATTAAGATTAGGTAATGGACTTGCTTTAATGAAAAGATCTCTTCCTTAGGGAGAAATTCATTTGGGTTCATTACTTTTTCATGATGTTTGAAAAATGTTTTTTTAATTTGCTCCCCAAAGAAACATAATATTATGAATATGCCCATTGCAACAATAATCTGTGTTAGATAGTTAACTAATCCCATAATAATCACTTGCTAATATGCTTATGGTTCATAATAAATAAACTATTATACATTTTACACTTTTTAGGGCTTTCGTAAAATGAGTGTAATGATTGTTTAAATAAAAATTATTATAATTAATTTTTTTTAAACAAAATAATAAAATATATAAATTTCCATTATTAAATTATAATAAGACTATAAATTTTAAATAATTAAAATTAATTAAAATTAATCATTGAGTTAATGAGGTAAAAATATGAATCCTATTTTAATCGATGATGATAAATGCATTGTCTGTTCATCCTGCATAAGTGATTGTCCGAATTCATTTCTTTATTTGGAAGATGGCAAAATACAAACACATGACAAGGGATGTATGGAATGCGGTCATTGTTACGCTATCTGCCCTGAAGGTGCTATTAAAATGGCAAATTATGATTTCGCTGATGAGATGGTAGTGTCTATGAGTGAAATAAATGAGGATACTCTACTGAATGCCATGAAAAGCAGACGCACTATACGTCAATTCAAGCCAATTGAGATAGAAGATGAAAAAATCAATATGATATTGGAAGCTGGCAGATATGCCCCAACTGGAGCAAATTCCCAGGATGTCAAATATACAATTCTCGGATCCAAGCAGGATGAAGCGGAGGAAATCTGTGTAAACCTATTTAGAAAAGGCAAAAAAGTGGGAAATCTAAGCAGCTATTTGAGAAGGATTGAGGTGACCGATGATTTCTTCTTCAAAGGGGCTCCATTGGTCATAGTCGTTTCAAGCAAAAGCAATATAAATGCAGGTCTTGCAAGCGCTTATATGGAAATTATGGCTAACAGCCTTGGCCTTGGTGTTCTATACAGCGGATTTTTTGTAATGTGCACAAAGCTAAGCAGGAAGCTTAGGAATCTCATTGAATTGGAAAAGGGATATGATGTTGTTTCTTGCATGGTAATAGGTTATCCTAAGGTCAAATACCAAAGAATCGTCCCTCGTAATGATTTGCAAGTAAATAGATTATGATTTTGCTAATAATATCCAATTCTTTATTATTTCTTTTTATTCTTTTCATATAATTATCATTCTTTTATTTCAAATCAGCTATTTTTGATTTTTTCATATAATTTTTTCTTATTTTTTTCTAATTTTTCTTAAAATTATCCAGTTTTTTATAAAAAACTTAAATATTTCATTAAATTTAATTAATTTAATTAATTAAGTTTAAATAAGAGATTAAACATAAATTAAATTAATAGTTTTAATTATAGATTAATCTATCTTGATTAACGTTAAATTAAGTTATATTTAAGTGATAAAATGAGTTTTGAGAATTCTAGTGAAATATTTAAATTACAGAAATTAGTGAAATCTTCCCTTTTGGAGATCAACAAGCTTAAGATGGAAATTGCCCAATTGAAGGATGAGCAAAATTCCCTAATGCCAAATGACGAATTTGAAACCCTAAGAATCGAATCTGAAGAATCTATTAAGCAAAAAGAAAATGAAATTCTTGATTTGAAGAAACAGCATGAAATGGAAATTTCAGATTTAAAGCTTAAATATAATGAAAATTTAAGAATCAAAGATGATGAAATCTCTTCTTTAAAAAATCAGTTTGAAGATGACTTGAAAAGCAAAGGCTTAGAGCTCAGTGACTTTTTAGATAAGTTTGACAGTGACATCAAAGCTAAGGATGAAGAAATTTATGATTTGAAGGCCAAGTATCAGGCTGATTTGAAAACCAAGAACTATGAAATTGAAAACTTAACTCATTCTTTAAATACTAATATTGAAGTATTGAACAGATCCAAGGATCTATTGAATTCAAAGGATGAAACCATCAGAAACTTGTCAGATAAGGTTAATGAATTATCTGACTTAAACGAATCTCTTTCTAAAATGAAGGACTCCTTTGATGAGGAATTCAACAGCTTTAAAACTTTAGAATTAGGTCAGGCAAACCTTAAATTGAAAGAGGCATTGAATGATGTAAACTCTAAAGAAAATGAAATTCAAGCTATTTCCAACGATTTGAAGATTGCTGAAAATAAGATAACCGATGTTCAACGTCAATTGGATGAGGCAAAGAATAAGGAAAATGAAGCTAACCTCAAATTGGCAAATACATTAAGCACTGTTGATGACAAGAATATGGAAATCCAGTCCCTTAATGCTCAAATCGCTTCTCAAAATGAGGAAATCCTTGACTTGAAGAATAATTTGGTAAATAAGGATAATCTTGTTGCATTGCAAAGGGAACTTGATTCACGTGATGTAACAATTCGTGAGAAGGATGTTCAAATCCAATTGTTGAAAGACAAGTCTGTTTCCCGTGAGGAATATGCTAAAGTCCAAAATGAATTGTCTAAAAAGGACTTGCAAATCCAAAGGTTGAATGAAGTGAAAGATTTATTCTTTGAATTGTCTGATGACAGCTTCTTGGATAACCAGTCTCAAGACGGTATCATTAACAAGACCTCTGTTGAAGATAGGGAATTGCTTGAGCTAAATGACATCAAGAGAGAATTGGAATTGGCTAAAGAGAATAAGCTTAAGATTAGAGCTGTTGGCGATGAAGAATTGGAAAATGTGGCTAATCTAATTGATTCCCAATCAAATGATGGGGCATCTCAAAATAATGAGGAAGTCGAAAGGCTTAAAGCGGAACTTGATGGCTACAAATCAACAGTTGAGGAATTGGAAAAATACAAGTTTGTATATGATAAGTTGACTTCTCCTCAATTGAAGAACTTAAATTCCATTCAGTCTCAAATTTATCATTTGCTTCCTGAAGATGAAGCTATGGACACATTGTCTGTTAAAGATTATCTTAATGATCTCGCTTTCAAGAACCTTTCATTTGGTAATACAAAGAACATTCTTAAAAGTTTAGAAAGAAAAGGATATGTAGAAGTAGCTAAAAAAGAAAATGATATATTCTTCTGGCAAAAGCTTCCTTTACCTGAAGAATAATTAATCTTTCTTATTTTATTTTTTTATTATATATTCGCTTTTATTTTTTAATATGCTTATTTTTGCACTGTTTTTTGATTTCATGTAATTTTAGAAATTATCATGAAATCGATTTTTTGACTTTTTTATAATGCTTTTTTCTATTGTTTACTCATTGTTTGGTCATTTCATTAGGTACTGAATATGTCTTAATGTTGAAATGATTGGAATCAATAGGAACAAGTAAATGAAGTTCGGGTTAACATTAAAGTCAAGTAGGTTTACGATAATTGTGACACCCATAAGTATATACAAAGTGTGAAACACATATTTTTTATCCTTTTCGCTTGTGTATTTTTCAAGGAATCCTCTCTTGTGTGCATAATGGAACATGAATAGGAAGAACACTATAACTAAAAGTATATTCACTCCAAAGATTACATTTGCCAAGAAGAAATGTGAATAGTTTCCAATGACTGATGTTGTAAATGGTATGAAGCATAGGCAAGCTAAATAAAAGATATTTAACCATAGATAAGGCATATTCAAGCTTTTTATTTTCATAAACTCATGATGGTAAATCCAGAATGAACCTAAGACAATGAAGCTCACGAGAATAAGTCCAGCTATTGGGGTGATTGAGCCGATAAAATTTATGAATCCTGTGTAATTGAGTATTTCCTTATCCGGCAAGACCATTCCAAAGATCAAAAGAGTCATTACTATACTGAATATCCCATCAGTAAGCCCCATCAGCCTTCCAGGATCAATGTCAATGTTTTTTTCAAAGGCATCCATGAATCTTTGATAAGTGCTGATTTTCTTATTGGTTTTTTCAAGTTTCCTTATCTCTTCATCGATGTTCTCTTCATTGATATTTTCACTTAATTTATTTTTTCCCTTTGCATTTTCAAGTTTTTTATGAACTTTCACAGCCTTATTTTCATCCATTTCGATTATTTGCCGTTCAATCTCGTCTTTTAGACTTTGCAATTCTTTATATTTTTCATCAAACTCTTCATCATCATAATCATTAGATGGATTGTGATTTTCAATTCCTTCATTTGCTATAAAATCACCTCCAAGTCAATTATAATTACTTAAAATTTTGTTTATCTTATTATAATAATATTTTGGAAAATATGCTTAGCTCATCATGCCTTCTTCAGTTGTTTACCGCAAAGGAACTAGTGTTAACTGCAAAGGAACTTTCAATTTTAATATATTTTTGTAACTAAATTAAATTTATATTATTTTGTTCATATTTTTTTAGAATAATTATAATTTTATTCACTTTATATTGCTTTTTCTATATTTTTCTTTAAAATAATAATTTTCTAAAAATTCATCATAAAAACAAAAACTTTATATATTACTTTAAACCCATTGTTATTATAGAATAAATATTATTAAATTAGTTGAATCTATCAATGATTTAATTTAACTTATATTTATTTAATCTATCAAAAAATTATTTATTAAAAAAATTGAGGTGTATAGAATGGCACAAGGTCAACCTATTTTCATTTTACCCGAAGGAACTAACAGATTGTTAGGTAGAGATGCACAAAGAACCAACATCTTAGCAGGTAAAGTATTAGCAGAAACTGTAAGAACCACTTTAGGTCCAAAAGGTATGGACAAAATGTTAGTGGACGGACTCGGAGATATTGTAGTAACCAACGACGGAGTTACTATCTTAAAAGAAATGGATATTGAACACCCTGCAGCAAAAATGCTCGTAGAAGTTGCAAAAACCCAAGAAGACGAAGTTGGAGACGGAACTACTACTGCAGTAATCATTGCTGGAGAACTCCTCAAAAAATCCGAAACCTTATTGGATATGGACATTCACCCAACCATCATTGCTATGGGTTACAGACAAGCAGCAGAAAAAGCACAAGAAATCTTAGATGAAATCGCTATTGAAGACATTTCCCGTGAAATGTTAGTAAAAGTAGCTATGACTGCTATGACTGGTAAAGGAACCGAAAAAGCTCGTGAACCTTTAGCAAACTTAATCGTAGATGCTGTACAACAAGTGGCTGACGATGGTGAAGTTGACACTGATCACATTAAAATCGAGAAAAAAGATGGTGCAGTAGTAGAAGAATCTACCTTAATCCAAGGTGTAATCGTAGACAAAGAAAAAGTACACCCAGGTATGCCATCTGAATTAAAAGACGCAAAAGTTGTCTTAATCAACTCTCCTTTAGAAGTTAAGGAAACTGAAGTAGATGCTGAAATCAGAATCACTGACCCTGCTCAAATGCAAGCATTCATTGAACAAGAAGAACAAATGGTCAGAGATATGGTTAACAAAATCGCTGATGTCGGTGCAAACGTATTATTCGCACAAAAAGGTATCGACGACTTAGCACAACACTACTTAGCTAAAGCAGGAATCATGGCTGTAAGAAGAGTTAAAAAATCTGACATTGACAAATTAGCTAAAGCAACCGGTGCTACCGTTGTATCCAACTTAGATGACTTAACCGAAGCTGACTTAGGTCACGCAGGTTCCGTAATCGAGAAGAAAATCTCTGGTGACGACATGATCTTTGTAGAAGAATGTCAAGAACCTAAAGCAGTAACCTTACTCGTCAGAGGAAGTACCAAACACATCGTTGATGAAATCGACAGAGCTGTTGATGATGCAATCGGTGTAGTGGCTGCTACTGTAGAAGACGGTCAAGTTGTAGCTGGTGGAGGAGCTCCTGAAATCGCTATGGCTAAAAAACTTAAAGAATACGCTCAATCAATCAGCGGAAGAGAACAATTAGCAGTAACTGCATTTGCAGAATCATTAGAAATTGTTCCTAAAACCTTAGCTGAAAACGCTGGTTTAGACAGCATTGACTCTTTAGTAGACTTAAGAGCTGCTCACGAAAAATCTGCTTACATGGGATTAAACGTATTCACTGGTGATGTTACTGACATGAAAGAAGAAGGTGTTGTAGAACCTAAACGTGTCAAAAAACAAGCTATTCAATCTGCTTCCGAAGCTGCTGAAATGATTTTAAGAATCGATGACGTAATCGCTTCCAGCGGAACCAGTGCTGGCGACATGCCTATGGACCCAAGTATGGCTGGCGGCATGCCTCCAATGATGTAGCCAAGCTTTTCCGTTGCCTACGGCAACGCAAAACCTTGACCAAAATTTTTTCCTATTTTGGTAAAGGGGTAGGCTTTAATTTAGATGAACCTTTTTTAAGGTTTATTTCTTTTCTTTTTTTACTTTTTTACTTTTTT